>Ga0194060_10000126_pt1 | contig 52594 bp, 29 predicted proteins | sample SepL225m_MetaG_FD_163427 | JGI IMG/M metagenome (GOLD analysis project Ga0194060, IMG submission 163427) | Anoxic zone freshwater microbial communities from boreal shield lake in IISD Experimental Lakes Area, Ontario, Canada - Sep2016-L222-5m | ecosystem: Environmental > Aquatic > Freshwater >... | reverse complement strand
CAGATAATCAACAAATGTACCAAACTGAGTAACAGCGCGTGGCCGCCCCTGGCTATCGAGCTTGAACCAGTCCGATTCGCCGAACGTAACACCGCCTGCATTGGCGAAACGAACTGTCTGCCAGTTCGAAGCATTGGTACAACTAGTGTTACATTCCGCATAGAAGTAGCCGTCGGATGCGATGCTGGTACGGTTCACCTTAAATGCAAGGCGAGGCCGATTGGCAGAATCAAGTTCAAGCTGAACTTGATTCGGTTCGTACCCATACGCAACATGGCTACTGTAGACCTCGGTGAAAAGCCAGTTTTCCGTTTTGCCACAGTTAGTCGAACAATAGCCGTAGAAAACACCATCGCCTATCCATTCGACAACAGCAGCGTGCCTCCCCCCTGCACTGTCCACCTTCACTACGACATCCTTTGCTCCGCTCAGCCAGAAGGATGCATATGTTCCTGAAAATTCTGTCGAAGAAGCGATTACATCATGTAGGCCAAGCATGGTCGTAAAAAACAATGCACCTAGTGCGAGAGCAATGATACTGCGTTTCATATCCATGCCTCCTTTGCTGCTTTACGTCCAATGCCGATGATTAAGAGGAAAACCGCTCTTATCGGTCATCCCGTCGGCGATGTGCAGGTGATAGAAACGATCACATCGAGGAATTACGCAGTTGAAGTGGTTTGCCGTATCGGGAAGCCCTTTTCTCTCAGCAGGCGGGATCGCGGTTTACGGTTTCGCACAGCGGTTTCTGACTTCAACTGCGTACGTCCTAGCTTGTATCTTAGCGGTGCAGCAGGGGGAGGTACACGCGCACGGTGGCAGCCAGATCCACCGCTGCGGTGTTATTCCACGTGGTGGTTCTCACCGCACGCCCCGCGACCGTGACCGTGATGGCGCTCCCCGGCATCCCACACGCTGGTGATTCTGGCCCCATTGCGGCCACCTTCACCACCATGCCTACCTGTCCGCCCACGTCCCGTGTAACACTGCTCCCACAGACGACATCGCCGATGCGCGCCTCCACAGGTTGACCCGCCTCTGTGTTTAGCACGCCATAGATCACCGCCGGTGGTAGGCTCAAGGCACCTTCCGTCCTTGCCTGGGTCGTTGTGTTGCCCCCCTTCAGCAGCACATCGGTCGCCTGCGTCGCATAAATCCAGTAGCCACGACCAAAGGATAGCTGCTTCAAGTCGTTCGTCCATGCCGGTGCGGGTGCAGGCATATACACCTTCCAGGGGTCGAGCGTGTCGGTCGGCACGTGACTGTAGACGATGCGGTACGAATCGCTGATCGATCCCAACGCTAGTCCGACCTCGCGGCTGATCGCCACGGGGTACGAGAACATGTTCCAGCCCGCTGTCGGCAGCGAGACGTGGACGCTACTCATCAGCGCGTAGCGCCCCGGCCCCTGGGTCGGGATCGATGCCAGGTTGAAGTAGGTGTCCAGTGTCGTGGTGATGGGTGTCCACGCCGATGCGGTTGGGTTGCGGTAGTAGACCTGGATGCCCGTCTCTTCACCCGCAGGTACTTCGCTATCCAGGTAGCTGAAACTCAGGACACTGCCGGTCAAGCTGGGGGTGTTGGGCGCGGGCGAGGTGGTGAACCGGTAGCCCTGTCCAATCAGCGTGGCCCACGACGGCAGTGCCGGCAGACTGCTGGTGGTCTGGAACAGCAGGAATTGGCCGAGGGCGAAACTGAGGGTGGTACCCACCAGTTGCACGTCGCCTTCGGCTGAGGAGACCGGCGCTGCGCCGGTGCGGATGAATGAGCCACCACCCATCCGGTTGTATCCGCCGCCGCCTATCCGATTGTACCCGCCGCCGCCTATCCGGTTGTACCCGCCGCCGCCCATCCGGTTGTACCCGCCAGCGTTCCCGTCCATTGCGAAGTTGGTCACTGTCTCCCAGATCGGCTCCCCGTTTGGCGCACGATCCGCCGTCTCCAGGTGGATGTAGGCATTCGGCAGTGGGTATTTCAGGGTGAATGTGCCGCGATAGATGCCGCTACCAGCGTCGCTGATCGTGGCCGGGTCCGGTTGCGGATCGTCGTTAAGCGGGTAGAGCGTTGCCGTCAGAACGTTCGTGCCCGGCGGCAGGCCCGTAACCATTACGTCTAGCGTGATTGAATTGACCGGTGTAACCTGAATATCCGGCTGCCAGGCGGGGCGATGGTGAAGAGTCAGTTGTTCACGTCCGGCACGGATCGTCTCACAGCCGAAACGCGCCGCCGTCGGCTCGAAGAGACAGATCTTGTCGCCCACCCGCGCACCCCGCGCCAGCACCTGATCATTATTGGCCCGACCCAGCGGCGTCAGTTGGGTATAGTCGCTGCTCGACTCGCCGTGGCTATGTTGGAAAAGGTAGGCCCGCGCCGTCAGCGCAGGGATGACTCGCCCGCCCGCGTCATCCACGGTGTAGAAGATTGGCACCGCGAGCCGGGTGGTGGGCGTGAGCGGGTCAACCGCGTCAATCGCTGTAAGTGCCAGGGGCAGCCGGATCGGCCCGGATGGCAGCGTACCCACCGCGAGACCCGGCGGACGCAGGGCCGGGTAGAACGTCGTAATCGTCTCCCAATCGGCCCGCCCCGTGGTCTGGTTCGAGAAGGTCGTTGCACAGCCAGGGTTCCAGCCTGCACGGGTCTGGTATTGCCAGATAGAAGCGTAGAGATCACCCATCAGGCCGGGGCACGTACTCACCGGCACCACCTGGCCCTGAACCAGGCCGAGGTAGTTATCTTCCACGAAGAAGAGGTAGTGGCTCAACTCGTGGACAAGGGTGCGCGGCCAGTCATCGCTGAGGTTGCCATTGGAGCTACCAAAGCGATTCCAGATTGCGCCCATATGCACCTGGCCGAGGCCATAAATGACCGTGTTCAGGGTCGTCGGATCGGTGATGACCGGAGTGGCGACGCCGCCGATCATCGCCGAGGGGCGGATGCGGTTGGAGGCGTAGATTCGAATGTCGGCGAGATCCCAGTTCTCGCGGTCGTAGAAGATCCTGACGCGGCCCAGGGCCGCCTGTCCGTGACTGGCTTGGAAGAGCAACTCGGAGGCGCGGGCCAGGTCGGCCTGGAGTTGGGCCGTAAAGCGGGCGTCGTAGCGGGCATCCCACTCCACCGAGACGCCCAGATCGAAGAGCGCCAGGGGATGATCAAGGGAGACGGTGACGGTCTGCACGCCGGACTGCCTGACGGTGAAGCCGCTGACCCCAGCGGGCGTGGTAATGATATTGGTAGCGTAGAGGCGCACCGTCCGCGAGTAGGCGTCGCTGTAGGGGCCAGGGAGTGGGACAGGGGCCAAGGCGATCAGCGTGTCCGTGAGGGCCAGTGTGCCGCGACCGGGCAGGTAGCCGAGTGAGTCAGAGGTATAGGCCGGTGCGGTGGACGAGGGGGCGAAGAGTTGTTGATCACGCGGCAGGGTGTCGTTGAGGCGAAAGACGATGGCGTTGGGCATGGGTTGCGGTGGCTGTCGATCATCAATCACCCGCACCTGGGTGCCACGCACGCGAAAGGGAAAGGTCGTCGCGGCGGCATAAGGACGCTGGAAAAGGGGCGTGCCGTTGTGCCCGGTCGTCAGAGCAGGGTAGGCGATCAATCGCACGACGACATTGTCGGACTGGCCGAAAACGCCCGAGGCGAAAGTGTCCCACACGAAATCGTGGTGCACACCGGTGGTCTTGATGCGCAGCGCCCAGGCGACAAGCGCACCGGTATGAGGTGTCGTTCCATCAGCCACGCGCAGCGACCACTGGCCGGTAGGAGATTTGCCATCAAGGGCGGCCAAACTGCCTGATGGACGGAAGCGTCCGCTGAAGGGGGCCGTACCGGCGGAAATAGGCGTTGTCGCATGATCGTCGAGGATGAGCCCGGTCATGTTCGCGCCGCTGCCACCTACCCCAGTGAAGAGATTGACAACAGTGCCATCAGGTGCCGTCAGATCCGCGCTCAGTTCACCAACGGCGGGGTGGGTGAGGGTGAGTTCAACGTCAACATCAGTGATTGCCCCGACAACCCCGTTGGCCGGTGAGGCAATAGCTACCGTTGAGGTGATCGGCCCAGGGTCAGGGATGGAGATCGGCGCTACGAGGTTGCTGGGGAAGCGTTCGGGTAATGTCGCCAGATTGACCGTATCTCGCGGGTCGGTAGGCAGGGCAGGCAACCAGCGCCCGCCGCCATCGAGCGAGTACTCGGTCCGGACGACGCGCACCGGATCGCCCTCGGGGTCGGTAAGGGTGAAGGGGAGGGTGATCTGGCGGCTGTCGATAAAGCGGGGGCTTGAATAGAACCCGGCGCTCGCCGCCGCACCATCGGGGCGGCGTGCAGCGACCGTTGGCGGGTTGGCTGGCAAGCTGCGTTCGCCGCTCGTGCCGTTGCGGTAGAGTTGGCCCCATTCTTGTCCATTCCCCCCGATCACAAGGTCAAGGTCGCCGTCATTGTCCACATCACCCCACGCGAGTCCCCATGTCGTTAACGATGAGAATCCGACAGGGTCGAGAACCAACACACCACCTTGATTTCGGTACAACTGTATCGTCGTTCCACCGACAGCAAGGTCAAGGTTCCCATCGCTGTCTACATCCCCCCAGGCCAGGCTGGTGGTAATTTGTGGCACAGGGTTCCAAGAGGGATCAAGCGTTAATTTGCCGCTCTCATTGCGATAGAGCTGATTCGATGTGTCACCATTTCCAACGGCCAGATCGAGGTCACCATCGCCGTCCACATCCCCCCAGGCCACGCTGGTCGTAGGTTGTGACACAGGGTTCCATGTCGTATCAAGGATCAGTGTCCCGTCCTGGTTGCGGTAGATCTGATTTGGTGTGTCCTTATTTCCAACGACGAGATCAAGATCGCCATCACTGTCCACATCCCCCCACGCTAGGCTGGTCGTCGTCTGTGCGACAGGGTTCCAGTCAGGGTCAAGAACCAGCGTGCCACCTTGGTTGCGGTAGAGCTGGTTTAGCGTTCTTGCGTTTCCAACAGGAAGGTTGAGGTCGCCGTTTCCAACGACGAGATCAAGGTCACCATCGCCATCCACATCCCCCCACGCTAAGCTGTTGGTGTACTGTGCTACGGAGAGCCAGTCAGGGTCAAGCACCAATGTGCCGTTCTGGTTGCGGTAGATCTGGTTCGGCTGTGCATAGTTCCCGACCGCGAGGTCAAGATCACCGTCGTTGTCCATATCTCCCCACGCCAGGGAGCGGGTATCCTTTGCCCCCGGAGTCCACGTGGTGTCGAGGATCAGTGTGCCGCCCTGGTCGCGGTAGAGTTGATTCGGCTGGTTCTTGTTTCCGACGGCGAGATCAAGGTCACCGTCATTGTCTACATCGCCCCAGGCCAGAGAACGGGTATCCTGCAACGATGGCATCCATACAGGATCACGGGCGAGTGTGCTGGCCTGATTGCGGTAGACCTGATTGACCCCGTAGGTTCCGATTGCGAGGTCAAGATCACCGTCGCTATCTACGTCTCCCCATGCCAGATCATACGTAGACTGTGCGACAGGATTCCAGTCAGGGTCAAGGGTGAGGATACCACCCTGATTCCGGTAGAGTTGGCTTGGTGTGAATACGTTTCCGACCGCGAGGTCAAGATCGCCGTCACCATCCACATCCCCCCATGCTAAGCTGGATGTCCAATTAGACGCAGGCGTCCAAAGAGGATCGAGGACTAGCGCACCATCTTGGTTACGGTAGAGTTGACTCGCTTGGTGATAATTGCCGACGGCGAGGTCAAGATCGCCGTCGCTGTCTACATCTCCCCATGCCACGCTGGTGGTCGGCTGTGATAGCGGAACCCAGGCCGAGTCGAGCGTGAGCGTGCCCGCCTGATTGCGGTAGAGTTGGTTTGACTGCCCACTGTTCCCGACGGCAAGGTCAAGATCGCCATCACCATCTACATCCCCCCACGCCAGGCTAATCGTAAGCTGTGGAGTGGGATTCCAGGCAGAGTCAAGCACCAGCGTGCCGCTTTGGTTGCGGTAGAGCTGATTCGGATTGCCGACATTTGCCACAGCGAGGTCAAGGTCGCCGTCGCCGTCTACATCCCCCCACGCCAGGCTGATCGTAGGCTGTGGAGTGGGATTCCAGACCGAGTCGAGGGTCATGGTGCCGCCCTGATTACGGTAGAGCTGGGTCGCCCCGTCCCGATTCCCGACGGCAAGATCAAGATTGCCGTCGTTATCCACATCCCCCCACGCGACCTTCCAGGTATTCTGCGGTGCAGGGTTCCAGGCAGGGTCAAGCGTAAGCGTGCCGCCCTGGTTACGATAAAGCTGGTTTGGCTTTCCCGAATTTCCAACCGCAAGGTCGAGATCACCGTCGCCATCCACATCCCCCCACGCGAGACTATTGGTGGTTGATGCTTGTTGAGCAGACCATAGAAACTCCAGCGGGCTGCTCGCGGCATGAGCCACAGGTGGTGCCAGCGGCGCGGGTGTATCGGGCAGCAGCAAGACGAGGGGCAGGCAAACGAGCAGCGGTAGGGTGACGTGCGTCCATCGAGGAGACATATAAAGACTCCTTGGAGGAGCGGTGCATAGCAGTACATCACTCCTACCTATGGCCTCATTTCTGTATCAGCCATCCATGCGCGGGGCGCACAACACCCCACGAAAATAGCCGCTGATGCCCGACTATTGGCTTCGGGTATCAGCTATTTCCGTATCAGGGGCAGGTACGTCGTAAAGACACCCTTGCCTTGGATGGCAAAGGTATAGGGGTTCTTGGCGCTATCGTCGTTGATGATACTAATAGTCGCACCACGCTGGCCCGTTGTGCTGGGTGTGAAGCGCACCTGAAAGGTGACGCTCCCACTAGGCGGGATCGACGAAGTCGGCTGCTGTACCACAGTGAAGTCACTCACTGCGGCACCGCTGAACACGACCCGTGGATTCCCGCTCAGGTTTAGATCGCCGGTACCGTTATTGCTGATGGTGAAGGTGTGGGTCACACTACCTGTCACGAATATGCCGCCAAAGTCAGTGTCGTCAATACTACTCGGGATGGTGTCGCCACTGGTGATGACCTGACCCGCCCCTAACACCTCCATGGTGGGAATCGCATTGGTTAGGCTGAACGTAACGGGATCAGTCACGCCCAACGTGGTTGCAACGACTGCATACGGCCCACCAGACGTCGCGTTCGCGATAACGGCAATACTGGCCTGTCCGCTGGTGTTCGTCGTCGTCATCACGGTCGTCGAGGTGATACTGGCACCCGTGTTCGTGCCGCTGAAGGTGACTATTCCACCTGGGCCGACTGGCTCACCCGCTTCCTTCGCCGTGACCGTAACGACCAGCGGAGCAGCAAATGCAGTACCGGTGCGCGTGCGCTGATTATTACCGCTCGTCAGTGCGAGCGTGAAACCTCGTGACTCAAACGCACCAATATCACACGCACGTCCCTGTGGACGCGCAATACCACGTTGGTCAGTCGCAGGGCAGCCAGCACCAGCGTCAATCGCCGGACTCCCCGGCAACAAGGCATGCGTGTAGGTCGTACCCTGGTAATCAGCCAGGATAGCCAACCGTGCGACCACCGGTTCGGCGTTATTTCCAGCGATGTCGCCATTGGTGCCGTGGGTGATTCCCGTGCTGCCATCCACACGTCCGATCAGGTTATGCCCGTTCGATGTAATCGCACCGCTCAGATCGGGCTTGTTCGCTGTCGAGGCATTTCCAGCAACCAGCGTGTTCTGGAGACTCACCGTAGCACCACTAGACGCACTAATCCCACCACCGCCGTAGCCGGTATTTCCCTCGCTGGTCGTGCTATTGTCCGCGATGGTGCAGTTGACGAGGTTAGCGGTTCCGACATAGACCATCATCCCGCCACCACCGTCTTCTCCTGTACCCTCAGCCTGATTGTTGCTGATGGTGCAGTTGGTGAATGTGGCGGTTCCGCCGTTATTCTGGAATCCTCCTCCGGTACCAACCGTACTACCATTGGAGGCACTATTTCCATTCAGGGTGATATTCGTCGCCGTTAGCGTACCCGTGTTAAGAATCCCGCCCCCTCCACTGTCCGCCGTATTGCGACTGAAGGTGCTGTTGGTTGTTGTCAGCACGCCAGTACTGTCATTGTAGACTCCGCCACCCAATGACGCATCGTTCGCACTGAGGATACAGCCGGTGAGGGTCATGGTACTGGCGTTGTAGATCCCAGCACCATGAAGCGCCGCACCTTGGCTGATAGTGCAGTTGGTGAGCCTCACGTTTCCACTGGTATTCTGTACTCCCCCTCCAGTTCCGAGGGTCGTACCATCGAACGCCCAATTGCTAGACAACGTAAGACCCGTCGCCGTCAGCGTGCCCGTGTTGTACAGTCCACCGCCGCTGTTGGTCGCCACGTTATAGCTGAAGGTAGCGACCGTCATGGTTAGGCTGCCCGTGTTGTAGATTCCGCCTCCATCAGTGGCGCGATTTTTACTAAATGAACTGTCGGTCACGGTTATGGTGCTCGTGTTGTAAATACCAGCACCGTAATAAGATGATATATTTCCGCTGATTATGCTGCTCGAAAGTATCATTGAATTGGCATTGTAAAACCCAGCACCAGCACCAGCACTATTGCCGTTTACGGTACTGCCGGTCACTGTCAACGTGCCCGTGTTGTAAATCCCACCACCACTGTTGTTCGCTACATTGCCGCTGAAGGTGCTACCAGTTACCGTCAGTTTGCCGTAATTCCTGATTCCGCCGCCAAGGAAGGATCCATTGCCATTGAAGGTACTGCCAGTCACCGTTAAGCTACCGACATTCGTAATCCCACCGCCGCGATACCATGCGATGTTACCGCTAAAGGTACTGTCACTAACCGCCAACGAGCCGTTTGTATCAACGTAAATACCACCACCGCAATAGGTGGGACATAATGTGCCGCCAGTGAGCGTCGTGCCGTTGATAATCTGTAGCCCCCGCAGCACGATGGTGCCACTCGAGATATAAAGCACCCGCACGGCATCGTTACCGCTCACCCTAAGTGGGGGAGCCAGACTAGAGCCATCAATTGTCAGATCCTTCGCGATGGTGAGCTGACTGCCCAGCGTAATCGTTTGCCCGGCAAGGCCGGTCGCAAAGATGATAGTATCGCCGGTCGTCGCGACGGCGATGGCGTCTCGCAGCGAGCAGTCGCCATCGCTACAGCTATTGTCGTTCTCGTCAATGAGCGTATCAACCGTGAGAGTCGCGGCGTGGGCAGTCGGCACAACACCCATCATGGCTAGGAGCATCACGATCACGCTGAGATGACGGAGCATCGCTGCGCTGCGGACGAATGCAGAAAGGTGTACGAACATGCGCCGTGTGACGAGTGGAAAGGCATGGCATGAGATACGATGAGACATAGCGAGCCTCCTTATCGGCTATCGGCTATCGGCTATCAGCCATAATCTCCCGATGCGCCGCCACTTGCTCCAGAAACCTCTTCTGGGCCTCGGGGTCAGCGATCTGTGCGGCACGGGCCAGCAGTTCGGCACGGGCGCGGGCCAGTACTGCCGATGCGCGTAGGTCGCCGTTCGCCCGTAATGCGTGGTGGCAAGCCAGATAGACCACCATCGGCTCCTCGGCCCCGTCGAGTGTGCCGGTTGCCACGTGGGTCAGGATCTCTTCAGCGAAAACCAGTGCGCCTCGTGGGTCGTCCCGCGCCAGGGCCACCCGCACCAGTCCGGCGAGTGGCTCGGCCACCAGCGCCGGTGAACCAACCTTGCGCAAGAGCGCGACGGACGTCTGGAAGGCGTGGGCTGCCGCATCCAGATCGCTCAGTGCCAGGGCCACATTGCCTAGCCCACGCTGCGCCCATCCAGCCTGCATACCGTCGCCAATCGCCTCAGCGAGATCCACGCTGCGCTGAAAGTATGTCCCTGCACGGGCGTGGTCACCTTGCGCCAAGGTTGTCAGACCGAGATTCCCGCAGGTGAAGGCCATCTGCTGCCGGTCGCCGATTGCGCTGGTAATGACGTAGCTCTGCTCACACGAGGCCCGTGCATCGGCATCGTCACCCAGGGTATGCTGCGTGAAGCCCAGGTTCCCGAGGATGTGCCCCTCAAACCGGCGGTCGCCAATCGCCCGTGCCGCCGTGAGACATTGCTCAAAATAACCGACGGCGGTGGTCAACTGGCCTTGTTCGCCCGCAATCCCAGCCAGATCATTGAGGGCGTAGCCCTCCATCCGGCGATCCCCGATCGCACGCGCTATGGCGGAACTGCGCTCAAGGTAGTCACGCGCCAACAGATAGCGGCCCTGGTCGGCGGCCACGGCGCTGAGCGCATTGAGGGTGACACAGATCTGATGGTTGTCGCCGACGGTCGTGGCCAGCGCAAGACTCCGCTCTAGCTGCGCGTGCGCCGCTCCATAGGCCCGTTGGCTGCGCAGTACCCAGCCCAGGCGATGTACGGCCGTGGCCTCTAGCCGCACATGTCTGGCGGTCTGCGCCCATACGGCTGCCTCACGAGCTGCGCGTTCAGCCGTCGCGAAGTCACTGGTATCGTTTGCGTAGCAGGCATGGCGAAGAGATACCTCAGCGCGGATCGCCGGGTCGGCCAGGTCGTTCGCGAGGATCGCCAGGGCCATCAGGTCGGCCCGCTGCGCGTTGCGCTCACCACGGAGTGCGTAGAGTTGCTCACGGGCCAGCAGCAGTGCGTAGCGATCTTCCACATCATCGGGTGGGGCCAGATCCAGCGCCCGGCTCAGGTAGCTGATTGCGGCGGCGTTGGCGTAGCGCGCCGCTGCTGACTCACCGGCCCGCCGTAGGTACATGCGCTTCTTGGGCAGATTGTCGCTCTGCTCGTAATGGTAGGCCAACACATCGAGTAGCCCATCAATGTCGGCACCAGCGACCTGCTCCAGATAGTGCGCTAGTTGTCCGTGCAGCGCCGCCCGCGTGGCCGCACCCAGGCTCTCGTAGGCCACCTCGCGGGTGACAATGTGCTTGAAGAGGTAGGCCAACTCCGGCTCAGGCGTGTCGAGCGGCGTCAACTCACGCTCCGCCAGTTCCGCCAGTTCCGCCGTGAGTCCCTTGGGCGGGGCTAGGCTTGGGAAGGCTCCGTGCAGCCACGCCACCAGGAATCGTCGCCCGATGACGCTTGATGTTTTGAGGATCACTTGCTGCTGCCCGCTGAGTTGATCGAGTCGGCTTAAGATTAGGCGGTGTAAGCTATCCGGCAGTTCTGTGTTCCTGAGACTCGCTAACTCACGAGGATCGATATTCTGATCGTGTAGGTAGTGCAGTAACTCCTCCAGATAGAAGGGGTTGCCCTGGGTGCGCTCCATCAGCTCCGCGATAAGCTCGGTCGATAGCGCACCATCCCGCAGAGGAAAGAGTTGCTGTAGCTTCGCCCGAATCAATTGCTCGGTCGCAGCGCGATCAATGCCTGAAAGACTCATGTGTGTAAAGCCTGGTACCTCCGCAATTCGCACGTCCCACGCCTGATCCGGGTCGAGCGGGCGATAGGCCAGCACCAGCAGCACCGGCAGCATCGAGATTACCTGCACCAGATCGGCCAACAGATCGGCTGACGCCACATCGATCCAGTGGGTATCCTCCACCACGATCAGCAGTCCACCACCTGTGCCCTGGGCTTCGCGGGCCACCGCCGTCAGGCAGTCACGCAGGAGTGCATGTAACGCCCCCTGGCGATCTTTTGGTTCCAGGCGCTGGGTGAAATCATTTTCGGGCAGGGACAGCCCGAGCAGTGGCCCGAGCAACGGGATTGCACTGGTACGCTCAGGTACCCAGCTCTCCACATATCCCTCCAGGGCGCGGATCTGCTGCCGCAGTGGAGCCTCGGGGTCGCAATGAAAGATCGCACGCCAGATCACCTGCCAGACCACGTAGGGGCTATGTGTGCCCGTGGACAGACACGCGCCACCGTAGCCGATCATGCCGCGCTGATAGGCCATCCGGATGACTTCGGCAACCAAACGTGACTTGCCTAGTCCCGCCTCAGCGGTGATACCGAGCACCTGACCATGCCCAGCCAGCACCTGATCGAGTATCTGGCCGATCTGCGTGAGTTCGTTTGCACGACCAACAATCGGCAGGGTGTACGTCGGCTCGTGCAGGCGCACGGCGCGCTCCTGGCGCAAACCGCTCACGCTGAAAATCGACTGGAGATCGGCTTTGCCCTTGAGTTTGACAGGAGGACGTGACTCAAACGCAATGGTATTGCCCACCGCAGCCTGAACATGTCCGCTCACCAAGATCGTCCCCGGATCCGCGAGAGCCATCAGCCGTGCCGCCAAGTTCACCTCGTCGCCCAGAATGCCGTAAGTGCGACGAGTGGTGCCGCCGTAGTCACCACAGCGCATCACCCCCGCGCTGATGCCGATCTGGAGCGGAGGCACGCCGTCGGTCTTGGTGGCCTCGTGCTGGAGCGACAGGGCGGCCAGTACCGCACGGCGGGCATCATCTTCGTGGGCCACGGGCGCACCGAACGCGCAGCAGAGGTAGCTGCCTTTGTCGCCGATCACCACCTGGAGCAGCGTACCGTTATCGCGAGCCAGGATGTTCTGTACCACACGGACGAACGTATCGAGTCGGGCGTGAGCAGCAGGGTCGGTGTCATAGTCGATCCCACTGAAGCGCAGGAACAGGGCGACCGCAGGGCGCAGTTCAGTGAGAAAGGCCCCGTACCCGGCCCGTTCACGCGCATAGACTGCCGACAGGAGCCAGGGACGCAGCACCTCGGGTGTCAGGGCGTCCGCCGATAGTTCAGGCCACGGCGAGGGCGGTGGGACTTCAGCGAGATCGTGCAGCGGCGCAAACCGCTCACCCGTCTCGGCATCTTCACGCCACGCACCGATAGATACCGCCGCACCCAGCGCCGCCACACATGCGGCGTCCAGCACGATCTCGCCCGCCTGCGCGTGGTGTTCGGCGGTCGCCACGCGGGCCACCGTCGCTCCCGCCAGCAGATCCAGCGCCTGGATCGCCGGGTCGCCCACAACCATGCGGCGGGACGGACCACCGGCCACGGCAATTTTCACGGCGAGGTTGCTGTGGACACCGCCGGGCAGGGAGATCTGCGCGACGACAGACATTGCGCGTTGCATGCCAACGGCGCAGGCGACGGCGCGGGAGACAGCAGGCCCATCAGCCACATCAAACCAACAGGTAATCGCATCACCGGCAAAGCCGATCACACTGCCGTGATACGTGTCAACCTGCGCGATCAGCGCGTCATAGGTGGTGTTGATCTGGTCGCTGAGGGCCTCGCTGCCCTGGCGTGGGCCGAGAGCTAGGCGAAGGGCTTCGGTGAGCGGGGTGAAACCGGAGATATCAGCAAACAGGGCCGCCCCCACGGTGCGGTTGGGAAGTGGGGTAGCTCGCATCAACGCATGGCACCGATCCTGCGGGATGTAGGCAGCTATGGGGTTCATACGACACTCGCAGTTTACTGTCGAGGTAACGGTGACGCGGGCGCATGACGTACGGGCAGGAATGAGTGGGGGAATGGCGGAGGGATGAGGATGGCGGCGATGGCATCACCGAACTTGAATTAGGGAACAATCATAGCACGCCCTCTGATACGATATAGTGAAGTATACGTCACGTATAGGATTTAGATGCGCAACAAAATACATCAATGCATGAATTCCCTACCGTGCGCAAGCGGTCATACAACACCGTGATCACGGGATTGTAGTGCGTGGCGATCAAGCTGGTGACGTACACATCAACCTAGCCTATACCCTATCCCTACGTCAGGAAACGAGAAAAATCACGTCGGAATAGGGTCGTTTTTGGGCTTTCTTGACACCGCCCGCCGAAGGTCTTAGAATCTAATTCGACATAGTGACCGACAGGAGACCCCCATGGGCGGCCAACGCATCGGATACATCCGCATCAGCAGTTTCGACCAGAATCCTGGTCGCCAACTCGACCAGATTCAGACCGACCGCGTCTTCACGCTCACGCTCATTGCGCAACCCGTGGGCACTACGCCGCTGAGCAGCCCGTGTTTGGGGTACTCAGCGGCGTATCGTGGCACCATCACCGCAGGCTGCGGGTCAGGCGTTCTCGGATGTGCGCGAATGCGTTAGCGCACCACGAAGTTGATCACGCGCTGGGTGCCGCTCTTGGCACCACGGGCGACCATCTGCCAGGTGCCGGCGACCGCGTTGTGGGGGCTGGTCCAGAACCAGTCGGCCCGGCCGTCACGATTGGCGCCGTTCAACTGCTCGGCCTTGATCGCCATCGGCGCACCCGTCGGCGTGTTCACCCAGACGGCGATGGTCTCCCCGCTGGCGAAGCCGGTCGCCATGAAGGCGAAGCGCGCCCCCGCTGGCCCGTCGTGTGGTGCCACGTTGCTCTGCGCGGGCGGCTCAGCAGTCGGCGGGGCCGGAAGATCGCCGACAATCGCGAAGTTGATCACGCGCTGGGTGCCGCTCTTGGCACCACGGGCGACCATCTGCCAGGTACCGGCGACCGCGTTGTGGGAGCTGGTCCAGAACCAATCGGCCCGGCCGTCGCGATTGGCGCCGTTCAACTGCTCGGCCTTGATCGCCATCGGCGCACCCGTCGGCGTGTTCACCCAGACGGCGATGGTCTCCCCGCTGGCGAAGCCGGTCGCCATGAAGGCAAAGCGGGTCCCCGGCGCTCCCATGCCAGGGTTCACATTGGTGATCGGTGTGGTCTGTGCGGCCACATAGACGGGCGCAAATGTGGTCGCGAACGCGGTGACGATGATAAGGATCATCCCGGCAGCCCATGTCGTGATTCGACTCATAGAACGTCTCCTTCCGGTTCAGTGCTTCATACAGCGGGCCGTGCATTCCATCCAGGTCAGGGTGGCGACGCATGGTCGAGTCGTTTTGCCCATAGGCAATCAGGGTCTTTGCCATCACAATACGGTGACCGATCTGAACGGTGTACCTGCCAGCGCAGCGATGTCCCCATACGCCAACAGCGCGGATACTCCGTTCACGTCGATCGATGGACGTGCGTGGCGTGCCCCCCTGACCCGTATGACCACAATAGCACAGTCAACGCAATCATTGAAGCGCATGGCATCATAAAAGATCGTACCCGCGACAACGACACGTGTAAAGAGTTCTTATGTGTGACGGAGTATAATGGCGCAAGGAATTCGGACACCCGACCAAGCCACTGAACGGGAGTCTGACCTGTCCGCCTTCACGGCCCAGGTCGCACGAGAACGCCTCAAGAAAGAGAAGACTCTGGTTCAGCTCATGGGTCGTCGTGAATACCAGCCTGAACGAGGGGATGATCGGCGCAGCGGGTCAGCACGGATCGTGCGATGCGGGTCTCGGCTCATACCAGGATGGGGTAAAGAAAGAGGAATGACCCCACATCTACATCCGAGGCAGCACCACGGGTAGATCCGCATTTCAGAACCAGATCACAACAAAGGTATGCGAGCGATGAAGAAGCTGGGAGCGACGGGCCGGGCATGGCTTAAGGGGTTTCACATCCTGTTCACCGGTGCATGGGTCGGTTCGATGATCTGCCTCTTGCTCCTCCACGTCTGCGACCGCCCCGAGAGCGGCAATGAGACTCATGCGATACGGGTGGCCCTCATGCATCTCGATGACTGGGTGATCATCCCTTCGGCCATCGGTTCATTGCTCACCGGCCTGCTGATCAGCTGGCTGACCCCCTGGGGCTTCTTCACATGGCGCTGGGTCACACTCAAGTGGGTCGGCACGTTCGCGGTGATCATTGCCGGCAGCAGCATGGTCGGCCCACGGCTGACCGCGATGGAGGCGATGTCTGCCGCCGAACCCCTGCGCGTACTCCAGAACCCGGCCTTTCTCGTCGACCACCAGGTGATCTCCCTCGTCGTTGGCCCGCAGGTACTGCTGTTGCTCTTTCTGGTCTTCATCTCGGTACTGAAGCCGTGGAAGCGCAGCCGAACTCTGGGGGGAACGGTTCTTAAAAAAAGTGATGGACCGCCTGAGCCAAGACGGCGATGACCCGCCGAACTGGGCGCACTAGGACGCAACGATGTTTCACCCTGCGCAATGACACCGCACGCGATGAGTACGACTTCGGTGACGACAGAGCGACAGCGGTGGTAGAGCAGTTCTTTGACGATGGGGCAAGACCCTGTATCGGCTCCCGCTAGGTATCGGGCATGGTCTGGCCCGTGACGGCCCATGTACAGGTTGGAACCGTACGGCACACCACCCTTTAGGATGCGATAATCAGTCACCGCCGCGAACGAACGCGCCAGCCGCATGGGCTGGCGCGTTGGTGTGTTTCTGGTGGGTCATGATCGCTGCGGCGGTGGTCGGGTGAGTTCGCGGAGGAGACCATATGCGAAGTTACCCTGCCCCTGTTCCGCAGTGACAGGCCATGCCGACGTCGCATATCATGAGCAACACACCTGCGTTTCCCCGTTGTTCCCGCTTCGCATATGATCGACATCCGGAGCGCATATGCCGACCGAGCCGATTCCTGACTACCCGCCCCTGTCCGGCTTTCTTGCCGACCTCGCCGCCCGTAGCCGACCAGCCACCACCATCAGCGCCCGCCGCCTCGATCTGAGCCACCGTATCCGCTGGTACGAGGAGGATCGCGTGCGGCCCTTCTGCCTTGAGGATCTGGCGGCCAGCGATAGTGAACGCTGGATGGTCGCGGGCGGAGTCGCCGCGAGTACCGGCAACCGCCGTAAGGCATCGCTGCGGGCCTGGGCCGCCTGGGCGATCCGCCAGCAGATCATCCGCGATGACCCCAGCCAGGATGTTCAGGATACGCGCCTGCCGCAGCGCGAGGCGCGGTCGGTCAGTCCTGCGGCCATCGACGCCATGCTTCGCGAGGCACGGAAAGACCCCGACCTGCACCTGGCCCGCCGCAATGAAGCCATGCTTGACCTGCTCACCTTCGGCGGGATGCGCGTGGCTGAACTGACCGCGCTCATCTGTAAAATGACCTGAATTTTTGACTTTGACCCCTGAATTTTTTGAAGTTCCCTGAATTTCTTGAAGTCCAGGGGTGAGGTAGCGTCAGCATGTCGGAGACTTCCGAATCTCCGACGCGATAGCCTTGTTTCACCCGCCCACACGTCGGATAAAAGCGGGTACTCCGTCGTCTCAACAGGGCATGTGCAAAGTCGTGTGCGCCGGACAGCCCTCACCCCCCAGCCCCCTCTCCCTGAACGGGAGAGGGGGAGCCGAGCGCATCCTGATGAAGAAACTCCCCTCTCCCCGTGAGGGAGAGGGGCAGGGGGTGAGGGGGCCGGATCTGACTTTGCTCATGCCCTGTCGTCTCAAAGCGCCCATTGACATGACGGATATGCATGTGGTAGAGTGTGGCAAGTTTTCCATGTTTTTCCTATGGTTCACGCATGCATCATTTGATCAACGACTACCTCGTATCTCTCGGAGAAAAAGGTGGCTCACCGCTGACCACCAAGGCGGTGCGCGGTGACCTGGCTGGCTTCACCACCTGGTAGGAAGAGGTTCGCCGCCGCCCCTTCGCGCCCGATCTGCTACGCGAACCCAACATTCACGTCTGGTGTAGGCATCGCCAGTTCGATGCCGCCGCCGCCCCCTCGACGCTGAACCGTGCTTTGAACCGTCTGCGCGCCTATCTTGCGTGGGCGCAGAAGGCCGACCTGATCGCCGCCAACCCTGCGGACGCGATCACATCCCTGCCGACGAACGGCCCCTCCCCGAAATCCATCCCATCTGCCGTTGTTGATGCCCTCCTGCGCACCGTGCAGTCCAAGCGCAGCGTGCGCCTGCACGATAGACCCTGCTCGCACTGCTGGCCCATGCCGGCCTACGCGCCCAGGAGACCTGCGACATCCAGTTGCGCGACCTCGACCTGGATGGGATGATGGTGACAATAGAATTTATTCCGGTTTAACAAAAGGCTCTTCGAGGGCAACGGCTATCGTAGGAAAACGGTAAGGTCACGACCATAAACCTATGTCCCCAATAGAGGAAATATGGCGTCAGGAAGCCATGAAAATAAACCGGAATAAATTCTCTTGAGTCGGGCGCTGATCTGGCGATGGTGCAGCGCACCCTCAACCACAGCAGTATCGCCACGACCGTCGAGTCTACGGAGGTCTATATCATGGATACACTAACCTCAAGAACCCGCCGCCTCATCACCCTGTGCTCGCTGCTCGTGCTGATAGCTATTCCGGCTGTGGTTGTTGGACATCCGCTCACTAGCGGAGCCGCCGCCCCTCGCGCGACGAGCGCTCCCGGCAGCGACCAGCACAGCTTGGCCGAGTTGCTCAACCCCGATGGCACGCTGCGGACGGATACGGGCTTCAGCGGCAGCCTGAACACCGCCGGATGGACGATGAGTACTGCCAATGGCGCGCCACGCTTCACGCCGACGGCACAGGCCGCTGGTGATGCGCAGTGGGACAACAGCTTCGGCGCGGTCGGGGTGCGCGGCACCGTGACCGCTATCGCCGTCGATTCGCAGGGTGGCATCTATATCGGCGGCGGTTTCAGTAGAGTGGGCGGGATGGACGCCAGCGGCATCGCCTACTGGGACGGACATGGCTGGCACGCCCTCGGTGCGGGGCTTAATTGGGGGCCGAACCAGATCCTGCTCGGGAACGGTAAGCTGTATGTCATGAACCGCAACCTTGATCAGGCGGGCAGCGCAGTCGTCAATCAGATTGCGCAGTGGGACGGCAGCGCATGGTCAGCGGTAAGCAGCGGCGTCGGCCCAGAAAAAACCCTTCTTTATACTAGTCCCGGCTCCCTCTCGGCGATGGCGCTAAGCGGCAGCGACCTGTATGTGGGCGGATCCTTCGATCATATTGACGGCGTCGCGGCCAACAGCATCGCACGCTGGGACGGCACCGCCTGGCACGCCCTCGACGCGGGGATTATGGACTCCAATCATTTTGCCGCGACTGTTTACGCAATCACGCCGGTCGGTACGAGCCTCTATGTCGGCGGTGAATTCAGTATTGCTGGCACGCTGGCGACCAGCAACATCGCACACTGGGACGGCACCTCCTGGCGCACCCTTGGCGCGGGGGTGTCCGGTAAGGTGAATAAGATAGCCGCTCGTGGTACCACGGTGTATGTCGGTGGACGATTTACCACAGCCGACGGGCTAGCAGCCAACAGCATCGCACAGTGGGACGGTGCTATGTGGCACGTCCTCGGCGTGGGCCTTGGCCCGACCACTTCCGGGCTTGCCAACGTGCTCGACCTCGCCATCAGCGGCGATAACCTGTACGTGGCAGGTGGTTTCAGCAGCGCTGGCGGACAGCCGATGCCTGGCTTCGCCCGCTGGGACGGCAGCGCCTGGTCTCCAATTGGCGAGGTGGCGGGAGTCTCCGGTATATCAACGCTGGCGATCACCCCTGCGGGCGGTCTCCTCGCTGGGGGTAGTTTTGAGACCTTGCCCGGCATCTCCGCCAGCAATATTGCCCTCTGGGACGGCACAAGCTGGCAGGCCCTCGGGCGAGGTCTCCAGGATGGATTTTCTTCTGCCGGTACCCTCTATGCCATCGCGATAGACACCGCCGGCCATGTGTATGTGGGGGGCGCGTTTCAGTACGCTGGCGGCGTGCCCGCCAGCAATATCGCGATGTGGGACGGCAGCCGCTGGTCAAGCCTTGGAGCGGACAACAACGGCGCGGTGAAGGCGCTGATCGTCGCAGGCGATAGTATCTATGCGGCGGGGGACTTCACCACGATGGGTACGCTCGTTGTCAACCATATTGCCAAATGGAGCCCCAGCACCAAGCAGTGGTCAGCCCTGGGCAACGGCATCAACGGCAGCGTCTACGCCCTGGCCTACGCCGACGGTACCCTCTATGCGGGTGGTAACTTCACCGCCGCAGGGGCGGTTCTCGCTCAAGATCTAGTGTATTGGGACGGCAGCCAGTGGCATCCCTTTGGCAAGGAGTTTGAGATCTTTCAGATCGAGGTGTGGGGCAGTGAGATCGACACGTACGTCTATGCGCTGGCCGTATCGGGGAACACCGTCTACGTGGGCGGCAAGTTCAGAACAATGCGCAAGGTAGGCGAGAACCCAGAGCTCCAGACCAGCTATCTGGAGGTAAATAACATCGCCGCCTGGGATCGCAGCAGCGACACCTGGTCCTTCGTTGGTGCGCCCACGGCGACGACGAAAGCTGGCCTGGTACTATCGGTACCTTCCCCTTACTATAGTGGCTACGTCAACGCACTGCTCCTCAGCGGGAGCAACCTGTATATTGGCGGCGCCTTCACTCAAGCCGGCTCAGTACTGGCAGCCTACCTCGTGCGCCGGAATCTGTCCAGTGGTACCTGGGAGAATATCGGTGACATCGCCATTGCCAATGATAGCCACTACGGCCAGGTGAGGAGCCTCGCGATGGCCGACAAGGACCTGTACGTCGGTGGCACGTTCACCGCTGCCGGCCCCACCACTGCGCGCTTCGTCGCACGCCTGGACACCGCGAGCGGTGCGTGGTCGTCGCTCGGCAGCGGGATGAAAGGACCGCTCAGTGATAATTACACCTATGTAAACAGCATCGCGGCAAGCAGCAATGGGATCTACTTCGGCGGCACGTTGGAGTATGCGGGCGACATCCCGTCCTACGGCATCGCACGCTGGAACGCACCCGGCGCAGAAGGCAGCATCGGCGCAGCGGGCGGCACACTCAGCGATCCCGACGGCACCAGCCTGATCTTTCCGGCAGGGGCGCTCGCCGCCGATAGCAGCGTGAGCTACAGTGCACAGTTCTTCACCACCCATCCAGCACCTAGCGACCAGGCGATCATCCGCAGCTTTCAGTTCGCAGCGGTTGGCGCGGACGGAAACCCGATCACGACATTCGTCAATCCCTATACCCTGCGGGTGCCCTACACTGACGCGCAGATGGCGACCCTGGGTATCAGCGACCCGACAAAGCTGAACGTGGCCTACTGGGACGGAACCGCCTGGAAGGCAATGCTGCCGTGCGAGGGGTGTAGTGTTGACCCGGCCACTAAAACGGTGATCGTAGTCGCCAATCACTTCACGGAGTTTGCCCTGGTAGGACCCGGCCCGAAAAAGGTCTACCTACCGCTGATCACACGCTAAGGTGGGGGGTTTGTGTAGAACAGAGGATACCCGCTCGCGGGTATTTCTCACGGAAGAAACCTCTTCACTACGCCAGTACGCTGAGCATCGCCTCGTCGCGCAGCGCCTGCTCCGCGTTTTCCGTCTGGCGGGCCGCGTGGAGTACCCGGTCAATGGCGGCATCGCTGACGGAGCGCGGGGAGGACGTGCCACTCGGCAGGTCTTTCACATCACGGGTTGGGTCGGTCACGAGGTCACCGGCCGCGATGGCCCATGCGCAGAGGCGCCGGAGGCTGTTCTTGCGCCGGTTCGCCGTGGCGGGGGCCACATCTTTGCCGGTCTGCGCGTGGGTCATCCAGTGCTGCACATCACGGGGGGTAATGTCGGCCAGGCGCAGGGGACGACCGTGATGGGCCTCGTCGTACCAGCGCACGAGAGTATGGAGGTCGCAGCGGAGTGCTTTGAGCGTGGCGGGCGTGGTGCCGGAGTCGTGCAGGTGGTCAATAAACGTGGTGATGAGGAGGGTCATGGGTGTCCTGTGACGAGTGGCCGGAATAGGCTCGTTCATATCCGATCCAAATGAAGGTATCACAAGGGGGGATAACGTGCATCATATCCGTTCCACATGGGGGTGTCACGGGGCATGTGGATCGGATAAGTGCGGCTATCCGATCCACATCCGTGGCACATGAACATCGGGAGTCGCGTCATGCAATCATATCGGCAGTTCTGAATTACGAATTCACGAGCGATGAGGTATCCAATGGGGTCATCGCTCGTGAACCTTCGAACTGTCGATGTGATAGCGTGGCGCGACTCCTGCTTGCATACCTCTCACGAATACAAATAGGAACGTTTTTTTGACCACCACCATGAGGTCACAGCGAAGCGCACATATGTTCGCTGCACCTTTTCGGGGGCGCGGGATGAAACCCCATATACGGCACCGCCTATTTATGTCCTCTTGTGTGTCCCCATCCTGCATCGTATCCGCTATACTTACCGGTGACACCTCTGGTCAGGGAGCGTGACGAGGGGAACACCATGAACGACCCCGCCGACCTAGAACTCAGCCTGCGCCGCCACGACGCCGTGCGCTACACGGTTGATCTCGTCTTCAGCCAGCCCGGCAGCGAGGCCGATGTGCGCCCGCTTGGTCAACAGTCCGTCTGCGTCATCTTTGAGATGGATCGGCTCCGGGAGATGGCACTCGATCCAGTAGGCTACGGGCGGGCGCTGACGGAGATGCTCCTGGGAGATCCGGCTCTTGCCACCGCGTTCGCCCAGTGTCGCGCTGCGGCGCAGAGCCACCAGATGTCGCTACGTCTGCGCCTGGCGATTGCCCCCGACGCCCCCGAGATGCACGCCATTCGCTGGGAGACTCTGCGCGACCCGCAGACCAAACAGCCCCTCGCCCTTAGCGAGCAGATCCTGCTCACCCGCGCCCTGGGCAGCGCCGATTGGCAGCCGGTGACGCTGCGGGCCAAGGGCGATCTGCGCGCCCTCGTGGTAATTGCGGCACCCGCTGGGCTGGATCGCTTCAATCTGACGCTTATTGATGCGGACGTCGAGCGACAGATGGCGCTCACCGGCATGAGCGAGATTCCCGCCACCGTGCTGACCGAACCGGGCCAGTCCAGTCTGCCAACACTCATCCGTCATTTGCGCGATGGCTACGACATCCTCTACCTAGTGGCCCATGGGACGGTGGTGGATGGTGAACCCCGGCTCTTTCTCGATGATGGGCAGGGCCAGGTGGCCTGCATCCCGGGTGAGGATGTCGTGGCGCACATCGCGGATCTGCCCATTCGCCCGCGCCTCGTGCTGCTATCCAGTTGTCAAAGCGCCGGCGACGGGAGCCACAATGCCCTGGCATCCCTCGGCCCACGGTTGGCGACCGCCGGTATTCCTGCGGTGATCGCCATGCAGGGGCCGCTCAGCATCGCGACCAACACCACCTTCGCACCGGCCTTTTTTCAGGAATTGCACCGCGACGGGCGAATTGACCGCGCTCTGGCCGCTGCCCGTCAGACGATTGCCGACCGGCCTGACTGGTGGGCACCGGCGCTCTTCACCCGCCTGCGCAGCGGTCGGATTTGGTATGAGCCCGGTTTCGATACGCAGGACTTCCAGCGCTGGCCGGCCCTGCTGCGCAGCATTGAGCGAGGCAAATGCACGCCGATCCTTGGCTTGGGGTTACGCGAATCCATCACCGGCTCCTCACGCGATCTCGCCCAGCGTCTCGCCGTGCAGCACGGCTTTCCCCTGGCCCGCATTGCCCGCGACGACCTCCCCCAGGTGGCGCAGTACCTCGCGGTTAATCAGTCGGTGGCCTTTATGCGCGACGAGGTTGAGCGCGAGATCCGCCAGACGGTGCATGCACGCGCCCCGACACTCGCGTCGTCCTTCGGGCCGCGCACACCACTCGCGACGCTCTTGAGCGCGGCGGGTACCATCACACGCGATGCACACCCCGACGAGCCGTATCGGGTGCTTGCCGCTCTGCCGCTGCCGATCTACCTCACTGCCAGCCCCGACCCGCTGCTCGCCGACGCGCTCCAGACCGCTAGGCGACCAGCGCAGGTGCAGGTTTGCCCCTGGCATGTGGAGGAGAAACATTTCGTCGGCGAAGAAATCGAGCCGCCCACCCCGGAGGCACCCCTGGTCTACCACCTGCTCGGCCACCTCGACGACCCCGAGTCGCTCGTCATCACCGAGGATGACTACTTCCGCTACCTGATCGGGGTGCGCGCCAACGTCCGGCTCATCCCCCCCGAGGTACAGCGTGCCCTGGCCGACACCGCCCTGCTCTTCCTGGGCTTCCGCTTCGACGATTGGAGCTTTCGCGCATTACTCCAGAGTATGCTGCGCCTTTCGGGAGGGCAACGGCGCAGCCAATACGCCCACGTCGCCGTGCAAATTGACCCGCAGGAAGACACCGCGCTTAATCCACAGGCCGCCCGTCAGTACCTGAAGGATTATTTTGGCCCGGCGGCGGCCCAGGCGTACCAAGCTACGATCAGCGTCTATTGGGGCAACGCCGAGGATTTCATCCGTGAATTGCGTACGCGCTGGGATGCGTCCCAAAGCGTGCTCGATGGAGGGAAGCGATGAGCAAACCCATCGCGAATCCCTATGTTGGCCCGCGCGCCTTTGAAGAGGGCGAGGGGGCGCGCTTCTTCGGGCGCGACCGCGAGCTAGCCAAGCTCCTCAACCTGCTGATTGCCCGCCGACTGGTGCTGCTCCATGCGCCCTCGGGGGCCGGGAAGACCTCGCTCATCCAGGCGGCGCTCATCCCGCGCCTGCGCGACGAGGGTTTTGTGGTGCGCCGGTCGATTCGGGTTCATGCAGAGGTGCCGCCGGAGGTCGTGACCCTCGGCCCCAACCGCTACCTTCTGTCCACGCTCACAGCCCTCGATGAAGAGGTGCCCCCCGCGCAGCGCAGTGCCCCGGCGGATCTGGCCCAGATCAGCCTGACGCGCTACCTCGATCAGCGCCGCAGCGACGGTGACGTGGACGAAGTGCTGATCTTCGACCAGTTCGAGGAGGTGCTGACCGCCGATACGACCGACCGTGCAGCGAAGGATGCCTTCCTGGCAGAGTTGGGTGCAGCATTGGAAGATCCGCACCGCTGGGCGCTCTTTGCCATCCGTGAGGACTACCTGGGTCAGTTGCGCCCGCTGCTGGTGGCACTGCCTACTCGGCTCGACACTCTGTTTCGGCTCGACCTGCTTGACCCGGCCCATGCCCGACGGGCGGTGCAGGAGCCAGCCCATACGGTAGGCGGCAACTTCCGCGACGAGGCAGCGGCGAAGCTGATTGACGACCTACGCCAGACCAGCGTGCAGCGGCCTGATGGCAGCAGCGAAGTGGTGCTGGGCCAGAGCATCGAGCCCATGCAGCTCCAGGTCGTCTGCTACCGGCTGTGGGAGCGGAAGACAGGAGACAGGAGGCAGGAGGCAGGATGCAGGCAGGAGGCGGAGGGCGAAGGTTCGATCACAGTGGAGGATTTGGCCGAGGCGGGCGACGTGGATACGGCGCTGCGGGACTACTACGCCGAGCAGGTCGCGGCGACGGCACACGCGAGCGGCGTGGATGAGCGACGCATCCGTGATTGGGTTGAGGAGAATTTGATCACCGAGAGCGGGCTACGCGGCCAAGTGCTGCGTGCGCCGGATGCGACCGGAGGGCTGGCGAACACGGTCATTCGGCGGCTGGTGGACGCGCATCTCGTGCGGGCCGAGGAGCGGCGTGGGGTCACGTGGTACGAACTGGCCCACGACCGACTCATCGCGCCGGTGCGCCAGGATAACGCAGTATGGTTCGAGGCCAACCTCAGCACATTGCAGCACCAGGCTCGCCTGTGGGAGCGGGCCGGGAAACCTGAGGGGCTGCTGCTGCGTGGGAAGGAGCTACAGCAGGCTGAAGTAGGTCTCAGGGAGCCAGAACTGAGCGAGAGTGAGCAGGCGTTTTTGGCCGCTTGCCGGGTTGCGAGGAGTGTCGAGGAGCGCGAGCGGCGGCAGAGTCGGCGGATTCGGCTACTGGCGTGGATTTCTTCCTTCGGTGGCGTGATCGCGCTTGTACTGGCTGGCATCGCATGGAGTTTCTACGGGAAAGCCAATACGGCCCTTGGAAGTGCAGAGCAATCGGCAAACCAGGCACGAACGGCTGAGGTAAATGCGGTAGACCAAGCGCATGTAGCACAGACCTCCCAAGCGCAGGCGGTGACGGCGCAGGCTGATGCCGAGTTTGAGTTGCGCCGCTCCAATACGCAACAATTGGCCTTTGCTGCCCAGGCCCAGATCGGCGATAACGCCGAGGTCGGGCTGCTACTGGCCTACGAGGCCAACGCATGCGAAGATAATCGGATAACTGAACAGACCTTGCGCGATGGACTCGACGCGGTATCTTGGATTCCAACACTATTGCACGGTGACAGCTTCCGGGGTAACAACACGATTTTCAACCCGGATGGGACACGTATCCTAACTGTCTCTGGCTATATAGTGCGGATGTGGGATGCTAATGGACAGCCTCTCGCCGCCCTTAAAGGTCACATAAATGAAATTAATAGCGTAGTGCTTAGTCCGGATGGAATGCGCATCCTTACCGCTTCAGAGGATTTCACGGCAAGGTTATGGGATGCTAATGGTAAGCCCCTTGCTACCCTCAAAGGTCATGGACTTCCGGTCAATAGTGCGGTGTTCAGTCCAGACGGGACACGCATCCTTACCGCCTCTACCGATGGAACGGCCCGACTGTGGGATGCCAATGGGCAGCCTCTCACTACTTTCTTCAGCCACACAGATAAAGTTAATAGTGCGGTATTCAGTCCGGATGGCACACGCATCCTTACCGCCTCAAATGACCATACTGCACGGCTATGGGACACATCGGGTCATTCTTTAGTCACGCTCAGCGGTCACACGAACGTGGTCACGAGCGCGGTGTTCAGCCCGGACGGGACACGCATCCTCACCTCTGGCAATGGCACAGCGCGGCTGTGGGACATCACTGGCCAGCCTCTCGCCACCCTCATAGGCCATAAAGCTGCGGTCAGAAGTGCCGTATTCAGCCCGAACGGCACGCGCATTCTCACCGCCTCAGACGATGGCACGGCGCGACTGTGGGACATCACCGGCCAGCCTCTCGCCACCCTCATAGGCCATAAAGCTGCGGTCAGGAGTGCCGTATTCAGCCCGGACGGCACGCGCATTCTCACCGCCTCAGACGATGGTACGGCGCGACTGTGGGATGCCACTGATCAGCCTCTCGCCTCCCTCATAGGCCACACGAGTGAGATCCCCACTGCGGTGTTTAGCCCAGACGGCCAACACATCCTTACCGCCTCATGGGATGACACGGCGCGACTGTGGGAGACCACTGGACAGCCCTTCGCTACCCTCATAGGACACACGACTTGGGTCTGGAGTGCGAAGTTTAGCCTAGACGGGACGCGTATCCTTACCGCCTCAAATGATGGCACGGCGCGGCTATGGGACGCGACCGGCCAACTCATCGCCACACTCAAAGGTCATACAGCCTCTGCGGTTTGGAGCGCAGTATTCAGCCCAGATGGTCAGCGCATCCTCACCGCCGCAGACGATAATACGGCGCGCCTATGGGATACTCAAGGTCGGCCTCTCGGCATCCTCACCGGCCACACGAAATCGGTTGGGAGCGCGGTATTCAGCCCGGACGGTCAGCGCATCCTCACCGCCTCTGATGATGGCACGGCGCGACTATGGGACGCTACTGGTCAGCCCCTAGCCATCCTCACAGGCCATACGGCACAGGTCGGGAACGCGAAGTTCAGCCCAGATGGGACGCACATCCTCACCGCCTCAACTGATGGCACGGCGCGGCTATGGGATGCGACCGGCCAACTCATCGCCACACTCAAAGGTCGTACAGCCTCTGCGGCTTGGAGCGCAGTATTCAGCCCAGACGGGACGCGCATCCTCACCGCCTCACATGATGGCACGGCACGGCTATGGGATGCCACCGGCCAACCCCTGGCAATCCTTACTGGCCACACGGAATCGATTACAACGGCGGTCTTCAGCCCGGACGGGACGCGTATCCTCACCGCATCATGGGATGGTACGGCGCGACTATGGAACGCGAACGGCCAGCCCCTGGCAATCCTTATTGGACACACGGACGGAGTCATGAGTGCCGTGTTTAGCCCGGATGGCACGCACATCCTCACCGCCTCACATGATGGCACAGCACGACAATACCTCGTCTCCATCGAAGACCTGCGAAGGGCAGCGGCATGTCGGGTGGGCCGTGAGCTTACGCAAGAGGAGATTGACCGCTTCCAGGTACCCACGCCACTGGCCTTCGACTTTGAGAAACGCCAGTGTCCGCCGGTGTATAGCTGGCAGCAGGGGACGAAGTAGGAGGTCCAAAAGTGTGGAGATTGCTCGGCGTGTCTCCTGTATCCACCGATACCCTCGGTGGGTACTCCTTCCTCGCCATGCTCGCCCTGGCGTCTATTCCGACCCTCGCGGGCGTCGAAAGCGAGGCCCGCCAGCGGCTTCAGCAGCCATCCCAGCAACGGAATATCCTCGGTATGCTCTTGCGCCTGTGTGCGGCGATCGTGTACCTTCGTGCGGATGCGAGCGGCGAAGGCATCCTGAAGAGCGGAAAGTTGGTTGAGTTGGCGGGCCAGGGGTCTGAGTAGCAATGGAACGAAAACTATAATAATCGTTATCAGGTAAGTAATGGGGTCGATACCGACCTTCTCAGAAATGCTGATCAGTGAAAAGCGGTTATCGGTACCTGTGAGAAAGCAAAAAGAGCGGTGCAGATTATCGCGAATGCGATAGTCGTACACCCACGTAGCGAGTTCAACCGCTTATCGCAAACGTAGGGACAGATGGGACACGGCCACCTTTGCGATAAGACATGCTATCGCAAAGGTGGTGCGCATGTCGACAAGGCCAGTGCCTACACGGTTTCAATTATTCTAGTTTTCGTTCCATTGCTACTCAGACCCCAATTACAATCTTGTCGTTCTTGGACTGGCGCACCCGTCCGCGTGGCACCCGTCGTTCGGCTTCCGAGGAGATGTTGACGGTGGGCGGGCGCCCCTGCGGCCCCTTTGGCCGACCCTGCTCACCCTTGAGCCGATTATTCTCATCGCGCAACACCAGATTCTCGGCCTTCAGCCGGTCAACCTCGGCGCTCACGGTCTCGATGAGGTTCAGCAGCCGCTGGATCACCTCCCGCGCCTGCGGGTCGGTGATCGGGTCAAGCTGGAGGTCATCGAACACTGTGCGTCCTCACGGCGTCAGGCTGAACTGGCTGGGAGTATAGCCCATGGCGGCCCTGTTCGCCAACCGCCCCTGATTATTGCGAGATACACTGAAACGTTCATCCCTGGGTGGTTGGTGTAGCTTCCGACTCCGATCAGCAGGGCGTGCGCCTGGGGCATGCCAGGATTCTGTGTCGCGTTGGTCATCATTCCTCCTCCGTCATCACAACATCGCTGGTGCTTAACCTATTCCTTCAAGAAGTCATCCTCGCCAAACAGACTCCCCCAAAGATCACCGGCGATTGCAGCGTGGATTCCCTGGATCGTCACACCCGCCGCTTGCACAATATCCTTCCGATGGAGGAAGTCTCGGAAACTGGTGTGGTAGAGACTGTAGCGCGGAGCAGATTCCGGGATCTGCTGATCATGCAGGAATTGTCGCCACTCATCCAGTACCTCCTGCACTGTCAGTTCATCAATCGGGTGCGTCTGATCCGTTGCAAACTCGCATATCAGCGTACGCGAGACGGGCTGATGAACTTCGCAGAGGATATAGACAATGCGGATCTTGTCTCGGGGTAGCGGCTTTGCCATCATGCCCATGTGATGCCAATGATCTTCATAATAACGTTCGAGACCTAACGGCAGTCGCTCAATGCTAAGGTTCTGATACATACCGCGCTCACGCTCTATTTCAGGGAGTACGTAGCGCAGGTACATGAAATTGTTCTCGCTAAGGTCTGCGAGTGTTGATACAAAGACTGTACCTGTTAGACTCCGCCGATCCATCCAGGCGAGTAGCGCCGGTCGGCCCAGAGCCTGGTGGAGATAATGTTCCACATCACTACGATTCTCTGCCGGATGGGCCATGAGGTCAAACACTTCCTGTGGCGCTTGCGCGACTAATGGCACCTCGATATTGCGGCATGTCATCACCACATACACATGATCAGGCAACGTCGGTGGCAGGAACAGGATGTTTGCACCTGTTGGATGGGTTTCCAGATCAACCTCGTCAAGCGCATCAACCGTGATAACAAGTCGTTCGTCTGGCCTCAGTTTCTCCGCCACTTCACGCAGGAGCTTGAGGAGGAATGCGCCATCGCGGGTCGTCTCCACCGGCAAGCTCGGGTACGACAGCGCAGCATCGATAATGAGTTGGGTACACACGTTCTGTAAAAACTGAGTGCTGCTGGTGATGCCTAGTGTCCGCATGTTGAAGTGCGCGATGCACCCCGTACGGCGAACGTATTCGGCAAGGATGGCGCTTTTCCCGAGACCAGGGTCGCCCTTGATCGTCAAGTAGCCATGTGAATGGGATTCTAGGAACTGGTCGATGGCGTGAAAGACGTAGTCACGACCGACAAAATCGTGCGTCTTATCGGCGATCAGGGTACTCCACTGGTAGTGATCCGTATCGAGGCCAAGCGCCGTCCCGAGCAGCACACGTAAATCCAGCAGCGCCGCTGTAGCCTCCGGCGGTAAAGTGAATTGGTTAATCACCTGACGAATATTGCGACCAATTGCAACCCCAGTTGTATGGCTGATGTCCCCGACGGTGATTGAGTCGCCTAATTCTTGGATTGCCGTACGGAGATTGAGATCACCTGATGTTGTGGTCAGCGTAATCAGGCATTCCTTCAGTGCTTTGATTTTATGAGTGGCATCTTCGTGTGTCATACTGACGATCTCCCTCTGTGCGGTGTGCCCTTACCCTTGTGCGTCTTGCCCCGTGCGTGGCTCACGCTCGTGAGAAGATGCGGGTTCCATGCCCTCCAGGCGCAAGCAATGCACGCGCCCCGACTGTTCTCCCACAACAATGGTCGCCCCATCTGGTGTGATTGCACAGACACGAAGGGGGCTGTCACCTTGGAAGCTCGCGATCAGCCTTCCTTGCGCGACATCCCAGACGTTCACTATCCCGTCCTGTGCGATGGACACCGCCTGCCAGTCATTCGGCTTCACCACGACGGCGTTGACCGCATCAGTATGGCCGTGTAAAGTATGGATCGCTGCGTCTTGATCGACATTCCACAGGCGTTGTGTCAAATCAACCGGCGTCAAGATGGCTCGTTGCCCAGATGACGTGATGAAAACGCCATTCATTGTAGCCTTGTGCCCGTGCAACGTCCTTGGTAGCAGCGCGTAGTCGAGATCCCAGACCTTGAGGGTCGTATCGGCGGAAGCCGAGATGAGGTAGCGTCCATCAGGAGTGACCGCAACAGCCGTCACGGATTGGGCATGGCCGTGCAGAGTACATACCTCACGGTGGTGTTCCAGATCCCAGACCTTGAGGGTCGTATCGGCGGAAGCCGAGATAAGATAGCGTCCATCAGGAGTAACCGCGACGGCGGTCACAGATTGGGTGTGGCCACGCAGGGTACACACCTCGCGGTGGTGTTCCAGATCCCAGATCTTGAGGGTCGTATCGGCGGAAGCCGAGACCAACTGGTGGCCATTCGGCATGATCACCACAGCGTTTACGACTTCGGTGTGTCCAACCAATTTTCCTATGCTCGTGCCTTCTACGAGATCCCATAGGTAGAGGTCAAGATCAGGAGTAGGACGAGAGGTTTTGCGGTGTGAGGCTGCTACCGCATACCGGCCATCGGATATGACGGTGATTGGGCTGCTGGCACCGCCTATTGACCGCACCAGAGTCGCATGTTCCAGATCCCAAACGTTAAGTTTGTCATCAAATCCAACGGAAAGCAGGCGCGTCCCATCGGGCGTCACCACAATCGCTTGGATCTCATCGGTATGCCCCTGCAAGATGCCGCACGCTTCACCTCGCTCTAGATCCCAGATGATGAGGTCGTGATCATCAATCGGGCCATAGCGAAAGCCCGCACCAGAGATTCCACGTTTTCCATCTGGAAGCATAACCAGCGCATTGACCTGCGATTGATGAGCAACGTTACTCTCGGGTTCTTCTGCTGGGATCAGATCCCAGATTTTGAGGGTTGTATCGTCGGCAGCGGAGAGTAGATATCGGCCACTAGGGGTCACAACGACACCATTCACATCGCTCGCGTGGGCAGGAATCGTGCGAGGCTCATCCTCTCCCTCACGATCCCAAAACAACAGTGTTCCATCACCGGTCGCAGCAACAACCTGTTCGCCACTCGGCAGAATGGTGATGCTACTACACGGGAAGGTCTGGTTACTCTCCAACGTAGAAACGACCGTGCCGCGCTCGATGTCCCATACGCGCAGGCTGCGATCATCCGAGGCTGAAATGAAGTGGCGACCATCAGGCATGATCGTGATCGATCTGATTCGACGCATCTTAGGGTCGCGGAAGATACGCGCCTCCTCACGGCGTTCGAGATCCCAAAGCCTGATTGTTTCGTCTTCTGATGCAGAGAGTACGTGCCGTCCATCAGGATGCACGGCCAGGGCGTTGATGCGGTCGGTATGACCATGCAAGGTTATCTTGTCCATACCCGTGACCAGATCCCAGACTTTGATGGTCGTATCTGTTGTATCGCCAGGCGATCCACCACCAGACACGATATGTTGGCTATCTGGCAGGATGGCGACCGCATAAACCGCATCGGTATGTCCATGGAGAGTTGTGTGTACCATCCCACGGTGGATGTCCCAGACCTTAAGCGTGTGGTCGGATGACGCAGAGACGGCGTATCGTCCATCGAATGTCACAGCGACCCCGTTTACCTCGTCAGTATGCCCCTGAAGCGTCCGCACACTCACCCCGGTATTAATATTCCACACCTTGAGGGTGCGGTCTGCTGAAGCTGAGATGGCAAACTGGCTATCCGGCGTGATAGCGACCGCTTTAACAGCTTGAGTATGACCTGTTAATGTGCGGACAAGCGAACTCTTGGGCGATGCGAGGCTTGGTGCGAGGGGACGTAGCCATGGTGCCCCAGCCCACTGGCGGGCTTGTTCGCGCAGTGACGAAAAATCGGGTGTCGTGTTGGGAGTTAGGCGACCAAGCAACTGCCCGGCGAGTTGAGTTGGATTCTGCGCAACGATATGCGCGGAGAGTTTGAGTACGCCCTGAAGATGCGCGAGATGCGGCATGTGTTCCACGACCGCAAGATCATAGTCCCCTATCAGTGGCTGGAGTCCGAGAAGCGTGGTCTTGGCGGCCATGAAACCGAAATCAGCAAGAATGCGGCGTAACCGTTCAGTCGCATCTGCTTGTGCAAGGTGCAGAGGAAGGTTGCAAGCATAGAGGCGTCGTTCAGATGTCATCGCAGCGAGACGGGCAGTAAAGGTATTCATAGGGTGTTGATGTTACATCCGCACCAGACGACATGCTGGCTCGTAGTTAGCGGTCGAATCTGGCAGTTCGTAGCATTGCACGGGTGTCAGTGTGTTCAGGTGGTACTGAACATGCCCGTAGATTGACCCGGTTCCTGACGCTCATCTTAGGGTATAAGTTTAGGCTGATCTTTTCAAAGAAGCGCCGATGACGTATCGTCGTCGGCGCTTCTCTGGAGGAAAGGGGGAGCCTATTATCCTCCGATCATCCCTCGTAGCACATCCGCAATCTGGGTTGCTATCGGCAGTACCGTCGGTAGCACCTGCGCAATGTTCTCGGCAGCCTTCTTGAGCCGCGACAGACTGTATTCCACATCGTCCTTGTCCGGCGTCGCTTTCGTTGCCTCTGCAACCGCACTCTCCGCCCGCTTCGCCGCCTGCTCTGCTTCCACTGCCTTCTCCGCAGGCACCTTCTGGAGTTCTGTGCTCAGTTGCTCAATCAGCGCCTGGAGCTGCGCCTTCGTCGCCGCGTCGCCGTGCGGCACCGCGCCAATGCTCTGCGAGACGTTTGTCAGCGTGGATTTGATGTTCAAGATCGCGCCGCTGAAGTTACCGGACATGGTGAACTGGTCGCCACTCACAAAATTGCCCTTTCGCTTATCAATGCTGCCCTCGGCATAGTCGCCGCCTCCGGTATCCACCTTGCGCACGGTGCTCTGCGCCCCACGTCCGATTGCAATGCCGCTACCGCTAATATCGCCGGTGGTGATACGGTCGCCCTGGGTGATGTCGGTTCTGATAATATCACGGCCAGCCACGTCACCAATGCTCACATTACCAAACTGGCCGCCGCTGCCGAAATTGACCCCGCCGCGCTGGCCACTATCCCCCTGTTGGGTGACGGTGACATTGCCGTGTACATCACCGGCAACGGCCGCGCCGACCCGTGCGTTGCCGCCGATGTGCTGCTGGTGCTGGCGCAACATGGCCTGGCTGTACGCCGGATTGACTTCGCGTACTGCGGTACTCTCAGGAGGGCTACCGGCGGCGTCAAAGTCGCCGAGAGTCGTCGCACCGCGCCAGAGCGCCACCGCAAACGGCCCAACGCCCTTGAGGATCGTGAGCTCCGGCTCCTGCTTCTCGCCGTACTTCTGGCGCACCGCAGCCGAAACCGTGCGCGGCACCGCCTCGTCGAGCGCAAAGTAGAGGTGGGTGTAGAGGTCGAAGATGCTGATATAGCCACGGTTGCTGCTCACCCCCTTGCCCTGGAGACCATCAACGAGAACCTGGGTGAAGAGCGTGAGCGGGCCGGGGCCAATGAAGGAGTACTGATTCTCACGGCAGGCGCTGATGATCACTCGGCCCTCGCCGGTGCCAAGCAGTGCGGCGGAGACTTGTGGCGGCAGCGTAATACCTGTCTGCGGCTCCGCGCCGGGTGTCAGAACTGGAGAGATCTCGCCGGAGTGGCAGGCGTTGATGATCAGCAGCACGCGTTTGGCCTTGATCGCGCGCAGCTTGGCGATCAGTTCGGACTCGCGTAGGCCGGTGCCCACCGCAACTTTGCGCCCGGCCAGCCGGGTATCGTGGGTCGTCAGGTAATAGCCGTCGTCGCCGTATTCGCCGTGACCGGCGTAGAAGACGAAGACCGTGTCGCCTTCGCCGACCCGTGCAGCGAGCGCATCAAATGCGGCCAGGACACCATCGCGGCTTGCGGTGGTACCAGAGAGCAGCGTCACCTGCTCCGGCGGGTAACCGCAGAATTGTGGGTCGTACAGCACCGCCGCCACGGCGCGCGCATCAGCGGCGGTGATTGGCACGTTGAGCTGCGGCACGTGGGCATAGTTGCCAATGCCAATGAGCAGGGCGTGGGCGGCGGGGAATATTCTGATGTCCAATCTTCCATTCCTCTGGTATGATACCAAACTCCTATTCAGCCATGTAACCCTTCCAAAAGCCAAATAAGGTAATTGTCAATGAGATACATCTTGGCCGAGGAAGCGAGTGCGCTCCTCAGGGCTCAATTCTCGGCCCACTAACTGCTTAGCTCGCAAAATGAGATCATCAATATGAACATAGTACTGCCGAATAATACCGTCCATGCCAGCAATATAAAGCCTCGATCCATCAGCGCTGAAGACAGCACCTGCTGCTATAATATTTTCTAATTTTAATGTACTTCGTAGTTCGCCGGTATGAACATCCCAGAGCTTAGCCGTACCGTCCATGCTTGTTGATACAAGCAGGTTATTATCGGGGCTAAAAGCTATGGAACTTATCTTACCTACATGGCCGCTCAATATCCATTCGGTAGTCCCCTTTGAGGCATCAAGAAGTTCAACCGAGCCGTCATCGAATCCTACTGCAATCCTACTCGCATCGGGACTAAATTGAGCAACTCGGATATCCGTGGGTACATGATACGTTTTCTCTAGCGTACCATCATTTGTGTTGAAAACTTTTACCGGCCCTGCCAAATCCGCTATGAGCAACTTCTGTCCATCATTGCTCCAGGATACACTATAATAAGAATTTACATTGTCAATTGTCAACACAGCAGATAAGGTCTTTGCATCTAGAATCCATGCCGTACGACCCTCTCCAACCACTGCAATGCGAGAACCATCAGGACTGAATTCGATTGCAAAACTAGACCCACCTGAAGTGAGTTCTTGCTTGGCAACTTGTTCATGGCTCTGCATATCCCAAAGCCTGATGAGCAAATTACTGTCCTTTGCAGACGAATTGACTGCTCCGACAAAGAATTTCTTATCGTAACTTAAACTACCTGCTGTTAAAGCATTGCCCAGGGTCGCAACTTGATTACCCGTGGTTTGATCCCAAACGTACGCTCCCTCATCTCCAACTGTAACCAGTATACTATCATCAAGACTTCTGATAATTTGATAGATACTACGACCATTTCTTCCAAGAGAAGGCACTTCCAGCTGTTGTCCAGGTCGCCAGATTTTTATTGAACCAAGGCTATCGCCACTGATGACGAAGTTCTCCTTCAAACCAAATATGGCATCTTGAACGGCAAAACCATGACCCCGCAGTTGCCGCACTACAGTTTCAGTTTCAATATCCCATATTCTTATCGAATCCAACCCTGCCGTTAAAAGCAGTTTTCCATCAGGGCTAAAATCGACAGCAGTTAAACGAGTATCACCTACTTTATCAGGATGAACCTCTTGATCAACTACAGAGAGATCGGTTGATATGACTTTTCGAGAACGATCCTTCAGGTTCCAGATAATAATTTCACCAGTAACACTAACTGCCGCCAGAGAATCATTTGTAGGATGAAAACTGATAGCCCTTACCCATCCTGACGTCTCTAAGGTGTAGCTATTATCTACTTTATCACTAGTCAAATCGAACACTTCTATGTTGTTAATAGAAGTGGAAAGAGGTGTTACTGCTAGATAGTGACCGTCGCTACTGTATGATAATTTCCACGTATCTGTAATACTGCCAGTTAAAGTCCGAAGAGTTTCCCCAGTATGAGGGTTGATTAGTAAAACCGCTGAACCGATACTTGCGGCGATTGTCTTCCTGTCAGGGCTGAACAGGGCATACCGCAGGCTGTTGGTACCGGGCGGAGAGAATTTAGCTAACTGCGTGCCATTGTTCGCGTCCCAGATGCGGATTGTATTGTCTAGTCCCCCCGCAGTCATAATCTGCTGATTGTCCGCACTGAATACTGCATTCGCAAATGAAGCCTCATCGCTTCGAAGGGTTAGCAACAGTTTACCATTGGCCGTATCCCATACTCGGGCAGACCAATCAGTCGCGGTTGTTACGATCCGGGTTCCGTCGGAGCTTTCAGCAATTGATCCAACATATCCGGGTGCTAACTGAGCAAGCAGTTCCCCTTGCCCAGTTGCCAGATCCCATTGCCGGAGGGCACCATCAACGCCAGAGGAGTAGAGTTTGTTGTCCTGTTCAACCAGGACGAGTGATGTTACTGAAGCTTCATGACCTTTCAATGTGAGCCGCTCAGTTCCGCTTTCGAGATCCCATACTTTGATGGTGGCGTCAGCACTTGCTGTAATTATCTGGTGTTGACGCTCGTTGAACAAGACACGAGTCACCCGAGAAGTATGTCCACGCAGAATCGAGACCTGTTTTCCGGTTATCACGTCCCAAACCCGGGCAGTCTGATCTAATCCTCCGGAGACTAAGAGGGAGCCATCAGCGCTGAAAGCCAGACTGCGGACAATGTCTGTGTGTCCTTCAAATGTCCGTAACTCAACTCCCGTTGTAGCATCCCACAACTTCACCGTATGATCCCAACTTGCTGTGGCTACCTGGCGGCCATCAGGGCTAAAAACAGCACGATTAACCCGATCATTGTGTCCTTTAAGTACATGAACAGCTTCGCCAGTTACGATATCGCAGATACGAGCTGTACCATCCTGACTCGCTGTGACAAATTTAGTGTCGTCAGGACTGGTATTGATATCAGTGATATCTGCTTTGTGTTCTGAAACGGCAAGAATTCTCCGCCAATCCTCAACGCGCCAAATAAAAACGGTGCCACCCTTTGCAGCTAGAAGCAATCTTCCATCCTTACTAAAATCTACAGCATAAAACCAAGCTCCATTAGTATTAATACCAGCATTACTTAGTCGAGTAATAAACTGATTGTTTTTAAGATCTAGCACATCTAAAAATGGGCCAGAATTAGTTACGATAAAATGATCATCTGGACTGATAGCCATATCAAAGACCGGCCCATAATGTCCGCGCATGGTCAGGGGGGCACCCGCAATCGCCTGACGTAGCGCATCCTCTGTAGCAGCACTTGGAAATTTCTTCGCTGCTTCGACAGAAAGAAGCAATGCTAGATCTGGATCGCGACCAACTTCTAACTGTGATTGAACCGCCAGTGTCTGGCCCTCCGCACGCAGTCTAGCTTGTTCCTCGCGATGTTGTGCGTCCTGCGCTTCTAGCGTGCGCCAGGTGGCTAAACCAGAGGTCACAAGTGCAATAAAGAGTAGCACAGACAATGTTGCGATCACCAATCCTTGCCGTCGCTCCCGTCGGTGTCGCTCATCATCACGCTTCTTCAAGCTACGCTCATAAAAGCCAAGCGATCCCTCTTGCTTAAAAACATTATCACCGCGCTGTTTGAGTTTCTCAGCCTCAGATAAGCGCACCTCTGCTAACAGGTATTCCTCAGAACAAACATTATTCCGCCACTCATTGAGCGCCAGAATAAAACGCTCTCGCTGACGGAGTGACTCTCGCTTAGCATCGATCGCTACCTGCAATGTTGGCCAGTTGTTCAAGAGTGTTTCATGGACGATGTCTACCGTCTCGACTTCTCGCTTACCTTCTTCATCCTGCCAGATCTCACGATCAGTGCGCAACAGGCGTGCTGAGGCGAGATCGGTAATCAACCAGTCGCGTTGCCCGTCCACGCTGGTTAGCTCTGACCGCAGGCGACGCCAACGCACATCGTGCTGCTCGTCACCAAGCGAGACCCGCACGAGATCCAGGAACAAGTTAAGAACCGCCGCCTGTTCTTCCGGCGTGCGTGTATCTTGGCGCAGACCATCGTGGTCGCGGAAGTTGTATACAGTGTCGGCACGACGTTGGATTGCCTTAGCTAGCCCGCGGTAAGCTCCTAGACGCAGATTGCCGCCATGCCAAAGATCTTCAAGTGTTACCTGGAGTAGGGGTAGATAGCCTGCATCGGTGACAGCTTCACCGGCTAGTTGTTTTACCAACGCAGGTTCAAGACGCTTATCTGGATAGCGTACCTGGATTGGGCGCTGAATAGCTTCTTGAAGTTCTGCCTCGTCCATCGCTCGCACGACTACCTTACGGCGTTCGTAAGGTTCGAAGCGCACATCAGTAATAAGGTGCGGCAGAAAGTCGCTTCGCATAGTAGCGATGATTCGCAGTGGCACAGGGGAAGATGCTCCCTCGTCAGCAAGAAGATTCAGCGCCGCGTCTCGCTCACTGGAATCCGTCTGGCTGAAGATTTCCTCGAATTGGTCGATGAGGAGCAGGAGAAACTGAGGTGATTGGCTGTCTGGAGCATCCCGGAGGATATGTGACAGTAATGTTGCTGGCATCCGCCCAGGATGATCGATGATCCGTGTCTGGATGGTATAGCCAGCATCACGCAGCCTATCAGCGAGGTCGGGGAGCAGGCCGGCACGGGCTAAAGAAGACTTGCCGCTGCCGCTGGCACCAACGATGAGGAGCAGACGATCTCCATCATCAGCACTCAGTCGATCAACCAGTGTACGAACAATACGCTCGCGGCCGGCAAAGATGTCACGCTCGGCAGAAGTGAAGGAGCGAAGGCCGAGATAGGGATTGGGTAAGCCGGAGACCTTGTAAGCTTGCTCTTCGGTAAAGATAACGTTTGACTGAGCACCAGGGCCAATAGCGATACCGGTACCCGATACATTCCCAGTCGTGATGCTGACACCCTTCTTATCAGTGACACACAACTCATCCTGAGTGGAGTCACTGTTATCCTGTCCAGGATAATCCGGCTGTAAGCTGATGTTAGGGTCGCTTGCCATAAACATAACCTGCTCATGTGAACTACTCTCTAATGTAACTGCATTATATAGCAACCTACACCACATTGGGGACGCAGATTTTTTTTAATTGTCCCATTGCGAGTGATCTGTCACGCTGGAGCGCACTAAAAAGTCGGGGCGGATATGAGCGCGAAGGGAGTGGGTATACTCCCCGACTTTTTAGTACGCTCCTACATGCCTTACGACCACTATCTAACCCAGGGCTGTCCAATTGGCACTGGTGTGGTCGAGGGTGCCTGCGGGCATCTGGTCAAGAATCGGATGGAGCAATCCGGGATGCGCTGGACGTCCGACGGTACCCAGGCCATGCTTGACTTGTGCGCAGTGCGGATCAATGGTGATTGGGATGCGTACTGGCAGTTTCATCGGCAGCAGCAACATTAGCACTTGTTGTCAAGCGATGCGAATTTCTTTACCCCGATGACAATTAGAATTTTCCCTCGCGGGTGGTCAGGATGCCGCCGGTGGCGTGGGTGTGGGCGTGGCTTTCTGGGCGCTGGCCTCACGGATCCGGTAGCTCTCCATGCCCATCATGTCGAGGATCACGGAGTGGTGCACCACCCGATCAATCGCGGCCATGGTCGTCATCGGATCCTTGAAGATCCGATCCCACTCTGAGAAGACCAGGTTCGTCGTCAGGATCACGCTGCGGCGCTCGTACCGCTCGGCGAGAAACGTGAACATCACCTCCATTTCGTCCCGGCTATGCTGCACATAGCCGATGTCGTCCAAGATCACACACGCGAAGCGGTCGAGGCGGGCCAGCTCGCGCGGTAGACGCAGGTCACGCTTGGCGGCCAGCAGCTGCTGCACCAGGGCCGCCGTGCTCGTCCAGTAGACCGTGTGGCCCTGACGGATGAACTGATGGCCCACCGCCGCAGCGACATGACTTTTCCCCGTCCCGGGCTTCCCGACGGCGATCACATTCACCGCCTGCGGCACAAACGTGCCGCTGTACAGCCGCTCAATCTGCTGGGCCAGCACCGGCCCGAACCGGCCCATGTCGAGCTGGGCCATTGTCTTCTCACGTGGGAGGCGTGATTCGCGCAGCAGCCGCTCACAGCGGCGCTGCTCCCGATAGGTCGCCTCCTGCTGCACGAACGCGTAGAGAAACGCCGCGTGGGTCAGGCCCTCTTTAGCCGCCCGCAACGCTAAGGCATCGACCTCGGCCGGCGTATGGTGTAGCTGCACGGCGTGGAGGAGCCGCGTCAGATCCTCATGACGATTAGTCACCGGCACACCTCGTCTCCCGTAACGCGTCGTAGACCTGGAAATCGAACTGCGGTGTGCGGAGCTACGGCACGGCGGGCGGCTCCGCACTGCGCACGAGTTCACGCACGGCGTCAAAGGTGGGGGTCGTGCCGTTCTCGGCTAATAAGGTCAACGCCGCGATCACATCAGGCTCGCTGGTGGCGGCGGCCAGGTGCAGCACCCGCACGTACTCCTTGTCGGCGCGACGGGGCTGCTGGGCCACCAGGGTGTCATAGGCGACCCGAAAGGCGGTCGTCGGGAAGAACTCGTCGCGGAAGCGATACTGGGCAAAGGCGCCGGGCGTGCGCACGAGCGACCAGATCAGGTGGCGATAATCAATGTGGGCGCCAAAGCGCCCGTGCAGGCGGGGGAGGGTCAGGCTCAGGGTGCTGCCGACGTACAGTTCGCGCGTTTCGGCCCGTACACGCACGATCAGGGTCACGCCTATCAGGCGCGAGGGCACCGAGTAGGTGTTGTGCAGCACGCGGATAGTACTGAAGCGGGTGACGGTGACTGGCAGCTCGCGACAGGGATGGAGCGGGGTGGTGGGCAAGGGGCGCAGGGTGTCCAGTTCGGTCGTTCCGCGCAGCTGGCGAGTCTGGTTGCGCGTGCGGGCCAGCTCGTGGAGCCAGGCGACGTAGCTGGCGCGGTCGGCAAAGGCACGGTTCCCCCACGCCCGGAGCGCCTGGTCCACGGCCTCCTTGAAGCGGTGGTGGGCCTGCTCGACATCGCCGTTCTCGTGGGCTTCGCCGGCGGTATTGGTGGACGGCGTCATGCCGTAGTGGGTCATCAGGGCCAGATAGCCATCCGTCCAGCGGCGTTGGCCGTCGGGCTCGATGGTCTGAACCGCCGCCGAGAGATTGTCGGTGCGGTGGTTCTCTGGTACGCCACCGACCTGCCAGAGACAGAACTCCAGCCCCTCGGCGAGGGTCTCAAAGCTCTCCCTAATAATGGTAGATCTGTCGCTGGCTATAGTTCTGATAGAATACTATAGTAGATTCCGCAGGGAATATTGCCGCCGCCGTCATCGTGCAGGGAGCTCCCATGATTCGCCACCTCGCGCTCATCCTCTTTGCCCTCGGAAGCTTGCTCCCCATGCTCAGTCCTCCCACTGTGCCGACGGTCAGTCCTCCCGCAGCCCTCGTCAACGGCGTCGCCCCGCCGCCGCTACCGCGCTCGTGCATCCGTGGCGGCACGCCCCCCGATTATGCCCAGCCGGTCTGCTGCGTCAGCGGCTACGTCTACCTCAACGGCGTGCCTATCGCCGGTGCCTCCGTCACCATTAGCATCGCCGAGCGCAGCATCACCACCCAGACCCAGGTCTACCCCGATAGCCCGCTACCCTACTTCAGCGTGAGCCTCGGCGCGGCTCCGCTTAACGTGCAACCGGGAGATACGGTGACGGTCAGCGCGACCGCTAGTGGTCAGAGCAAAAGTGTGACCTTCACCGCCCAAGAGGGCGGGCAGCAGATTGATGTGGCGCTGCCGCAGAGCGCCCTCAATGCGACGTGGACGCCGGGTGAACAAGCGATGCCGGAGTTGCGTCAGGCGGCGATGGTCTACGATTCGACCCGTAGGCGCACGCTCCTGTTTGGCGGATTGGCGAACGGTGTGCCGTCGGACAAAACCTGGGAGTGGGACGGCACCAGTTGGCTGCGTCGGACGCCCATCGTGACACCCCCGGCCCGCTCAGGCCATGCGCTGGCCTACGATGTCGCCCGTCAGCGGATGGTGCTCTTCGGTGGCACCGCGACCACGGGCATCACGCTTACCGATACCTGGGAGTGGGACGGCGCAACGTGGCTCGAACGTACCCCCAGTAGTCCCCTGACGCTGAGTGGCCCGCCCGCATTGGTATACGATAGCCTGCGGGCGCGGGTGCTGCTGATCGGGGCGAGTGCCGATAAACTCGCCACATGGGCCTGGGATGGCACCACCTGGACACAACTCACGACCACCGGGGCACCCGCCCGTACCGGATTCAGCTTCGCCTACGACGCCACGCGCGACCGGGTTGTGATCTTCGGTGGCACCCGCGCTGGCGTGTTGCAGCAGGATACCTGGGAGTTCAATGGCACCGCCTGGGTACGCGCCTTCCCGCTCAACACGCCCACGGCCCGCAACGGCCACGCCACGACCTACGACTCGGTGCGTCAACAGGTGGTGCTGGTCGGCGGCGTAGATGCCACCGCCAAGCCCCTTGAGGATAGCTGGAGTTACGACGGTAGCACCTGGACCGTGCTGAATGTGGATCTGCCGCCGCGTGCCAACGCTCTGCTCACCTACGATAGCGCCCGCAATCTGGTGATCCTCGTCGGCGGCTACAGCGATGCTGCTGCTACCACGTATCCCAACGAAACCTGGGAGTTGGACGCGATTGACTGGAATCAGCGTGCGCCGAGGGCGAGTCCCCCAGTGCTTTCCGGCCAAAAGTATTCCTTGGTGTACGATGTAGCACGTAAGCGGGTAGTCGCGTTTGATTATCTCTACAGCGTCTGGGAGTGGGATAGGATCTCCTGGACACCGCGTATGCCACTGATAGTGCCAACAGACCTTCGATCTTCCTCAATGGTCTATGATGAGGCACGCCAGCAAATTGTCGCTTTCGGCGGGTTGACACTCGCTGGAGGACGTTCAGATGCGACGTGGGTGTGGGATCATCTTACTTGGAGACAGGTTCAGCCTGTCAATGCCCCGCCACCTCGTAGCCAGCACTCCATGGCCTATGATAGTGTTCGTCAGCGTGTGGTGATCTATGGAGGGGCCAAAGATAACAGCGGCAATAGCTGGTATGACACGTGGGAGTGGGATGGCACGACGTGGACAGAGCGGACACCTACTATCTCTCCAAGTATGGCTTACTATCGTATGGCGATGGCCTATGATGCTGCCCACGAGCAGACGGTTCTGCTGGGATTTTCCTCTATCCCAACAACGTGGGTATGGAATGGCTCAAACTGGATACAGCTTACGACGGCTCATCACCCCCCATATAGTTCGGGAGCCTACTCGATGGTGTTCGATACCGCACGTCAGCATGTTGTTCTCCTGAGTATGAATACCGGTACATTGGAGATGTGGGAGTGGGATGGTGCTGATTGGTCCCAGGTAGTGTTATCCGATATACCTCCTGGCCGTTCCAGTTATGGGTTGGCATCCGACACCTTGCAGCAGCAACTCGTATTGTTTGGCGGATATGCAATCTCAACATCAGCACTTTTGGGCGACACCTGGATCTGGAACGGTACGACATGGCACGAACAGATCGATGACAGCTACGTTCCCGGCCAACTCAGTGCGGCGGCAATGGACGACACCCACGACGGCTTCAGCCTGTTGTTCGGCGGGCGAAAACCCGACGCCAGCCTCAGCGGGCGTACCTTCCATTGGCAGGGCAATCGTTGGCTGATGCTCGACCCCGCCACAACGCCTCCGGCGCGGCAGGCCCACCAGATCGCCCGCAACGGCGACGGCAGCCTGCTCCTGATGTTTGGCGGCAAAGACTCAGGCGGCGGCTACCTCGACGATACGTGGCTCTGGAATGGGAGCGATTGGCAGCTTCACGCGCTGACGAGTCGCCCCACCGCACGGGCCGATTACAGCCTGACCTACGATGCGCGGCGTAAGGTCTGGGTGCTGTTCGGCGGGCAGAACAGCGGTGCCCGCCTGAATGATACCTGGGAATATGACGGCAGTGCGTGGCGGCAGATCAGCCCGCTGAATGCACCTCCTGCCCGCGCTGGGGCCACGCTCACTTATGATCAGCGCCGGGGCGTGGCGGTGCTGGTTGGCGGGCAGAGCGGCGGTGCGCTGAATGATGTGTGGGAATACGATGGCGTGACGTGGACGAATGTCACTCCGACGCAACCACTTGCGGCGCGCTTCGGCCACGGTGCCGCCTACGATCCTAGTCGTGACGTGGTGCTGGTGACGGGCGGGATGGATGAAACGGGCGCGGTGCGCGGCGATACCTGGGAGTGGAATGGCACCTTCTGGCGCGAGCGCATCGCGGCCACGCCGCTGACTGCCCGCACCCGCATGGCCGTCGCCTACGACACCGAGCGTGGCGAATTGGTCGCCTTTGGCGGCGAAGATGCCAGCGGGACGATCCTTGCCGATACTCAACTGCACCAAGCGAGCGGATCGCTTTCGGTGCCGGTACCTATCGCCACTATCTCCCGCATCACCCCGCGAGACGCCCGCCAGGGTGTGGATACGATCAGTTTTGAGGGCCGAGGTGCGGACACCGATAGCACCGATATGATCAATGCTTACCGCTGGACGATCAATGGCACGGTGATCGGCACCGCCGCCAGTTTCCGCAAAGCCGCCGCTGATCTCCTCCTCGGCGAGCAGGTCGTTCGCTTGGAGGTGCAAGATAACGAGGGTAACTGGTCATCCCCCGTCGAGCAACAGATCTACATCCGCGACAAAGACGCCGGGACGAACACTGGTGCAAAGACCTGGACGCTGCTGATCTATGCGGTTGCTGATAATAACCTTGACTCCTACATGGGCGACAACCCCACCTTTAACCCAATGCTCTACCGTCTAAAGAATGCGGGTGCCCTGGCCAACGTCCAGGTTGGCGTCCTCTACGACGGGCCGGGGATTAACGATACGCGCCGTTACATCTTCCCATCCGATGGTCAGCGACTTCCCGAGACTCTGTCCGAAGCCCGCATGGACGAGATGGAAACCCTGCGCGACTTTGTGCGCTGGGGTTATGCGACGTTCCAGAGCGATTATTACGCCCTGTCGCTGGTTGACCACGCCAACGGCGTCGTCGGTTTTGGACAAGACAACAGCAGCGATGGTACGGGCAAGGCGTTTCTGACGCCGATTGAGCTACGCACCGCGCTCCAGCAGGCCACCGACAATGGTGCCCGCAAGCTCGATGTGCTGCATGTTGATGCGTGTTCATTCGGGTTACTGGAAGACGCCGCGATTGCCGCTGATCTCGCTCAGTACATGATCGTTTCACCCAACACGGGCTGGGGCGTCTTCGCCTACGATACCTACCTCCAGATCGCTGGGCGCGCAACAAACCCACGTACCTACGCCCACGATGTCGCCCAGGCATACGCCAGCGCCGTGCGTGCGTGGGGACGGCCCTATACGGTTTCGGTGTTTGATATGGCTCGTTTTGCCGATCTGAACCAACGAGTGAGTACGTTGGGCGACCAATTGCTCGCCTATACAAAAGTCAATACGGGTACGAATGTCAGTCAGTTACGCACGCTGCGCAATGAGAGCCAGAAGTACGACTCTGGTGGCGTGTATCTGGAGATTGACCTGGAGGATGGCTACGTGGATCTGAGTGATTTTGCAGCGCGGGTGAAGACCAGCGTCAGCGATACGAACGTCCAGAGCGCGGCGAGCGCGGTGATTAACGCAGTGGCGGGGAATACAGCCCAGGGCGTTGCGCCCTTTGTGATCTACGAAGACCACGCCTCGGGGAAGTTTGTAGGCTACGACCCGTTTCAGGGCCGAGATCGGAGTTTCACGGTCACACTGGATCAGGCAACAGGGCTGGCGATCTTTTACCCGCCGCGCAGCAGTAGTAGCATTACCAGCACCTACAAGGCATATGTGGATCACCGCCTGTTCGACACCACCCACGACAGCGGCTGGACACGCTTTCTGGCGCAGGGCATACCGCCGCAACTGAGTAGTGACCCATCACCGATGCCGAACGATGTCCTGATCCCGCCGTTCAGTCTGAGTGTACAATCATTCATTCCGCAGCGGGTTTTCTTGCCGGTGATTGTGCGCTGACGTGAACATAGCCGATAACCGATAGCCGATAGCCGATAGCCGGACACCAGCGACCATGAATTAGGGCAAATGTCACCCCGGCGTCATGTCACGCTGAGCAAAGCGAAGCGTCCCGGCGATGATGTGGCGTAAAACAGAGCTTCATGGCTCCCGTAACTCCTGCTCCTGAGCGGCTCCCGCTTGCGCTTCGGCGACGGACGGTACCCCTCGTACCATAGCACTCAGAACATGTTCGCGCAATCTTCCCGTCGCCCTTACCAGGGCATGAGCAAAGTCACGCGCCCGGCCCGTAAACGGGCGGGCTTTGTGCGACGGCCGCTGAAGCGGCCTGTCTGAGGCCGCTTCAGCGGTCGTCGCAGGTCGTAGCCGAGGCGTTTACGCCTACGGCACGAGCGATCTGCGGACGTTGCAGCAGCCCCGTCGCCCTTACTCCAGCGTAGGCACAATCAGATCCGCAACCCGCATCAGCGGCTGGAGCGCCGCCCAGTAGTAGGGATGATCGTAGCCCGCTGCCCGCACCGCTGCCTGGGCCGCCTGGATCGCCGTCCCGAGTCCGGCGCCGCTGTGCAGCGTGCGGTAGCAGCCCTCCACGAAGATCCGCGCCGCCTCGGCGTCGATCTGCCAGAGGCCCGCGACAACCGCCGTTACCCCGGCGGCCAGAAACGAGCCGGAGAGCGCGAGGGCGAGGCCGCCCAATGGCGCGACCGCGTTGGTCTCGCAGGCGCTCAGCATCGCCAGCGCCGTGCCGGTCAGGTTGAGGTTGAATACGTCGGCCAGCAGCAGCGGCCCGTCGGCCAGGGTGATCGCCGAAAGTAGGGGCTGCTGGGCATTCAGCCGTCCGTGGGCGCTGATATGCAGCAGCGCGGCCCCGGTTGCCCCAACAAGGTCGTGGCTTGTCGCCTGCGGCACAATCCGCGCCGAGGGAAAGATCTGCGCGTAGGTGTCCAGTTCCGCCGCCACCTGTGGCGCAATCCCCGCGTCGGCGCAGCCCAGGGCTAACGGTGGGCCCGCCGCAACCGGGGGCAGATCCAGGGCCAGCACCGCCAGGGATGGCACCAGGCTCAGGGTGTGCCGCTGGCCCAGGTATGGCGTCGTCGGGCTGCTGCGGTCATAGAACGCGGCCCAGGGCAGGTCGGCCAGTGCGCCGTCCGGGGCGAGGATCAGCGGTGCGTCGGCCAAGAGCGGGCCTATGGGCGCGATCAGCAGGTCGTGCAGTTCGGCGAAGATCGTGTCCGTGGCGCGACGTTGGGCCGTGGCGCGGATCCGTTGCTCGGCGGGCGGCAGCTTCGCAAGGAGCTGGAGCCGCAGGCCCAGGCGCTCGGCGGCGTCACGGATCGCCGCCGTCTTCCCCAGGCGCACCCAGCGCGGCGCGGCTGATCGTGTGATCAGACACGCCATCGCCTGGCGCTCGCCGAGCATGTATTCGACCGCCACCGCCCCCGTGGGGATCTGGGCCTGGACAGCCTCCAGCGAGGGCAGCAGACCTGCGGGCCGCTCTGGTCGCGATGCCCGCAGTGTGATCAGGGCTGCGCGGATGTGGCCCTGACAGATGCTGCGCTCCACCTCATCAGACGCCTCACGAAGCTGGTTCTCCCAGAAGATTAGCGCGGCGCGTGCGGTACGCCACGCCGGGTCTGGCGGATCATACTGGCGTGTGCTCCCCATGTCCGCCCAGATTCCCCCCTTCGCCGCCAGGAGGGTGTCAAGGGCCAGGGCGGGCCGTCCCTCGCGGATGTACGCCTCCGCCAGCCGGGTGTGCAGCAGCGACTGGCTGGTGAGGGCGCGGGCCTTCAGTTCCTCGACCGGCATGGCCCGACGCATTGATGCCGCCAGATCAGCGGCGCGCTGGAGTGTCGCGCTGACGGATCGGCCCCGTGCGACAGCGGCGAGTCCTTCTTGCGCCTGCTGCTCCAGCCCCGGTTGTCCACGTGCCGCCGCCTGAGCCGCAATCACCTGGTAGCGCGGCGCGGCATCCTGACGCATCACGACGGCGAGGTCGGCCGCGATCAGTCCCGCCTGGAGTGCGGCACCGGGAACATCGAGCGCCGTAAGATCGGCGACTGCCGCATCGGCCTGGGCCAATAAAACGACCCGATCCGCCGTCGGCTGAAGCAACGGATGGGCCTGAAGCGCGGCCAGCAGCGCCCGCAGCGTGGGCGAGACCCGATCTGCCAGGGCGACCGCCCGCGCCCGCAGCACCTCGCGGTCACGCACAAGCCAGCGCACCTGATCAAAAACCCAGGGCGGCAGGCTGCGCTCGGCGGTCAGACTCAGTCGCAGTGCGAGCAGGGCCGCCTCGACACTCTCCTCCCCCAGATCGTGCGCGGCAAACAACTGCGCGGCGGCGCGAGCCGCCCGGTAGCCCTCCTCGTACATCCCCAGACGCTCGTAAAGCTGCGCCTCCTCAACCGCCACCGTGGCCCCCTCGACCATCAGCTCAGGCGGGAAGGTCGCCCGGGCTTCCTGGAGGAAGCGCAGCGCCTGGATCAGTCGGTCCTGGAGCGTACACAAGTGGGCCTGGTTCACCGCGACTCGCGCCACCAGATCGGCATAGCCCTCAGCCAGCGCCAGCGCACGAGCGCGATCAAGCGCAACACGCGCCAGCCCAAGCTCACCCAGGAACATGCCCGCAAACGCCTGATTAATGCAGGCCATGATCGCCGCATCCGCATGCTCGCAGCGCAGCGAAACCTGCTCGGCCTCACGGGCGTAGACCAGCATCTCGCGGTAGCGCCCCCCACGCGCCTCCAGATCCGAGCGATTGATCAGCAGCGAGGGCAGCCGGTCAAACAGCCCGTGGGCGCGCAGCGTCGCCTCCGCCTCGGCCAGCGCCGCAACTCCGGCGTCAACCTGACCCAGCCGGGCCAGGAGCGGCCCCCGGTTGACCTGCACCCGCGCCGCCAGCACGGGGTCGTCCCGGTAGTAGGCGTAGGCCGCATCGAAGTGGGCGAGGGCGTCCGCACTCTCCCGATGGATCTGCGCCAGCCCGGCGCACCAGTGGGCCTCCGCCGCATCGGCGGGCTGCCCGCTGGCCTGGGCAATCGCCCACGCCTGTTGCACCAGCGTCTGCACCGGATCATAGTGACCCTGGCTGCACGCCGTAACAATCGCATCCTTGAGGTGCTGGAAAGCCGGGTTCGCGCTACTGCGCCACATCGCCAAGCACAATCGGCGGAGTCAGCAGCACCCCCGCATCAAGGCTGACGCGCACATGGTAGCTCCCGACCGGGAGGCGCTCGAACGTAAAAAAGCCGCCATCGTCGGTGGTGCGCGTGCGGCGCCCGCCATGCGGGGTACGTAGCACCACCGTCATAGCCCCCAGCGGCTCGCCGCGCTGCTCCAGATAGCCGCGCAGCCGCCAGGAATCGGCACTCACCGCCTGGACACGCACGACCACATGCGCCGCAAGTTCCGCCGAGACCAGCACCGTCCCACCTCGCGGATCATCGCTATCGCCCTTGGTTGTGCCAGCGCCGACCGGCACGGTGGCCAGGAAGAGCGCGGGGGCATCCCGGCGTTTCGGATCGGCACCCTCCAGCAGATAGGCCATACGGGCACGGCCAGACGCGCTCACCCGCAGGTAGGCAGCAACTCGCAATTGCTGGCGGGCCGTGGCCTGACCAGCGGCAACATCAATGACATCCTGCGCACTAGGGATCACCGTCTGCGGAGACAGGGCGTGCAGCCGCTCGTTAGCGCGAGTCAGGCGCGCCAGTTGTTGCTGAAGCTGCGGGGAGTGAGCGATAGCCTCCACCACATGCGGCGACCGCTCCCCCTCCACATACGCCTGGAGCGCACCTTCCTCAATTGCCTCATTGGAGTTATCCACCGCATCACCTCATGATGTTGAACCACACATGGAGCCAATCGCTCAGATCTCTACTGAAGTGAACTGATCTCACGCCGCATTTCCTAAGCTCAGACAAGGTTTCGGGCCGGGTTTCAGGTTTACGGTTCGTAGTAGGCGCTTCAGCGCCTGTGCGGCTGAAGCCGCTACTACGAACATCGCAAACTGTAACGTATCCGCGAACCTTGTCTCACTCCTCAAACAGATCGCGCACATCGGGCAGCGTGCTGAGATAACGGATGCTGCGCTCAACCGAGCGAAAGACCTGCGACTTCGTGACCATCTGCCCCTGGCGAGCGAGCGCTGCAACCGTCTCATCCGGCGAAAGATCCAGCCCAAAGCGCAAGCGGAAGATCTCGCGGTCGAGCGGCTTGCGGATGCGCTCCAGCAGCCACTCGAAGCGCAGGAGGTTCTCTAGCTCGGCGGTATCCGAGTGTGGGTCGGCGATCTCATCACCGGACTCGGCCTGAGCCTGCTCAATTGACACGGTGAATGAACCAGATTCAGCGCGGGTCTGATCGTAGGCCAGATGCCTACCCGTAATTTTGAGGTACGCCTGATAAGCGACGAAGGGCCGGGGCGGCGCGGGCTTGATCACGTAGGGGCTCTCGCGGTTACGCATCTTCACCACGATCTGGAGCAACACATCCTGCACCCAGTCGTCGATCATGTCGCGCCGCCGCAGCGGGCAGTGTCGGCGGGTCAGCGGCTCACTGACCTGGATGAGCGTCGTAATCGCCGGGTCATCGTGGGCAGATGCGCGCTGCAAAATCGCGTCGCAGCTCGTCGTATCGCGCTCCCCGCGCAGCCGAAAGCGCTGGAGCTGCTGCTCACACGCCGCACAGAGGGACTCCAGGGTTGGTGGTTCGAGTGACATACATACCCATAACTAAGCAATTACCGGTTGAGGCGCTTCGCTGATGTGCGTGCCGTCTTTGCGCGACGCTTCTTTTCAGGAATCAGTTGAATCAGTGCCCGCAACGCCGCATTCACTGCCTCGGCATCACGAAAATACAGTTGGACATCGGGATCAAGCGTAATCGTCCCCTCTGGCTTTATGACATGTTGGATGAGTGTTGTTCCATCAGATTGATTGACGTGAATGGTATAGCCATCACGCATACGCTGATAATACATGCCACGTACACCTATCTTCCCAGAAAAATCATATTCGGGAAGCATCTCGCCATCTTCGGATGGTACTACGTCATCCTCGCTCATAAGGTTTTCGCTCCTGCCGTGTTGCGATTCGACTGCTAATGATACGAATAACGCCATTACGGTCGGTATGAACAACAAGAAGGACACGGTTATATTCCGATGTGCCAATACTGACGAACTGGTCTTCGCTGTCTGAATGCGATTCATCATGAAACGTAAGTAGAAATGGATCTGCAAAAAATAGTTATCGCATCTCGAAATGTAACACCATGCTTTTGTGTATTTATCTTCGCTTTTTCTTCATCCCACTCAAATACAAGATCCATCAGCAACCTCACATTGGAGTTTCGTCGCACAAGTGTACCATAGCGCCAGCAGTACCGCAAGCCCATCCAAGGCATCCGAGGTCGTCGAGGAGGATGGTACATCAATCCCGAAAACACGCTGGGAAAACCCCTGTTGATCACGCTCACTGAAGTAACGAGTATTTCGCTGAGTGACGGAGTCCACCCACATGACCGAGAGGCAACCCGTGCCGATGCCATCCTCGCCCGACACTCTTCTGACACCGCGTGAACACTACGTTATGGATCGGGTTGTGTGCGGCGACAACGACAGACAGATCGGCCACCTGCTCGGTATCTCGCCACAAACCGTGACCCACTACGTGCATGGTGTGTGCCTGAAGCTGGGCGTGCCCAATCGAACTGCCGCCGCCGTGTGGTACGACCTGCGCCACGGGCAACCCGCGACGGAGGATGGACGGCAGCCGCCCCACGAGCCCCTGAGCCCCCAGGAGCGCCGGGTGATCGAACTGGTCGCCGAGGGCGTCGGCGACCCGCAGATCGCGGCGCACCTCGGGGTATCGTTCTCCAGCGTGCGCCAGTACCTACTGAGCGTGCGCCGCAAGCTCGACGCGCCCAACCGCACCGCCGCCGCAGTTGAGTACTACCGCCAAGTAAGAGCATTGTCTCATATGAAAAAGACAGGTGGCGACAACGAGGGATGACCT
>Ga0194060_10000125_pt1 | contig 53683 bp, 57 predicted proteins | sample SepL225m_MetaG_FD_163427 | JGI IMG/M metagenome (GOLD analysis project Ga0194060, IMG submission 163427) | Anoxic zone freshwater microbial communities from boreal shield lake in IISD Experimental Lakes Area, Ontario, Canada - Sep2016-L222-5m | ecosystem: Environmental > Aquatic > Freshwater >... | reverse complement strand
GGCAACCGCGCGGGTCAGCACAGCATCCGTATCAATGACCAGTACCGAGTCTGCTTCCGATGGACGGCGTCGGGAGCTGAGGATGTGGAAATCGTGGACTACCACTAGAGGTGATGATGATGGCGAAACTCAAGCCCGTGACGCCAGGCGAACTGCTGCGGCACGAGTTCCTCGCACCGATGGGTATCTCGAACTACCGGCTCGCCAAGGAGATCGGCGTGCCGGCCCAGCGCATCGGCGAAATCGTGGCCGGTCGTCGTGTCGTCACTGCTGATACCGATCTGCGCCTGTGCCGGTTCTTCGGTTTGTCCAACGGCTACTGGCTGCGCGCACAGGCGGCTCACGACACAGAGGTTGCCGAGGGCGTTCTGGCGAAGACGCTCCAGAAGATCAAGCCGTGGTCTGAGACCGCAGCGCCGCTGAAGCGCACGGCGTAGAGGCGGTATCCCGCCGGGAGCGCTAGCCGGAACGGTGGACCAACTCGAAGGCCTTGCGCGCCGCATCACATCGGTCGAGGCACTCGACGCCATCTTCCTGCAACCTGTTCATGAACAACTGATGACACTTGGACCGGAGGACGCCGACCTCGTCGTTCGCTACATGCTCGTGCTCCGGGTCGCTGCTGTCGAGCAGGACCAGGTCCGTGTAGATGCTCGCGAGTTCGGGCAGCGTCAGTGAGCACCGCCTGCTATCGCCCGCGGGAATCGAGCGCGCACATGCGGAGGTTCTCATCCGCGTCGTACGCGTCGCAGGTCAGGCCTGTCGCTTTGCCAACGGCCTTGCTTGCCATGTCGAGCACGTGGCCGACATAGACGAGGTCACGCGGCGACATACAACGGTTCGGCGGCGCCCAGAACCCTATCTCGGATGCGCGGACTCAGGAACGTCGGCGTCACCATGTCGACGCGCCGCCCATGGAGGAGTTCAGAGAATTCGCGTTCGATCGTGATGAAGCGAAAACCTGACGTGTGGCCCGGCAAGAACTCGACGATCAAGGAGATGTCCGAACCCCCACACTGTTGCGAGTGCCAGCCCCTCAAGTTGGCGAAATAGGTAGGCAGACGTGTGCAGACGCGCGCGGTGCTGACGGATCGTGATCACACGTGATCAGATGCATGCGCCCGTGACGACGTTATTCGCACATATTCGCACACGGCCGCTGATGGTCTTACGGCACCACTGCCATGGCTGACACCTTCACGCCCCCCAAGCCGGTCTCGCCGCCGGCGCCGTCCGGCCCGTTCGACAGCATGGCCCTCCCTGCGGAGGCACGCAGGGTGGGCATTGACGTTTAACGTTATCCGTTATATTCTCGCGATGTGATCAAGGGCTTCCGCTGTGCCGACACGCGGGCGTTGTTCGAGACGGGAAGGTCGAAGCGTTCTGGCGCGATCATCGCCGTGGCCACGCGCAAGCTCACTCAACTTGATGCGGCGGCCACGCTGGAGTTTCTGAAGTCACCCCCGGGCAACCATCTGGAAGCGCTCAAGGGCGATCGGAAGGGCCAGCACAGTATCCGGATCAACGACCAGTGGCGCATCTGTTTTCGCTGGACGACGGCCGGGGCTGAGGATGTCGAGATTACGGACTATCACTGACGGAGCATGGCGATGAAGATCAAGAACGGCATGCGGCCGGTCCACCCGGGCGAAGTGCTGCGTGAGGATTTCTTGCGGCCCGCGGGCTTGACCGCCAACGCGCTGGCCAAGGCGCTTCACGTGCCGGCGCCGCGGATCAACGACGTCGTTCGCGAACGGCGGGGCGTCTCCGCAGACACGGCCATGCGCCTGGCGCGCTACTTCGGCGGCGATGCGCGCTCGTGGCTGAACCTGCAGGCCATCTATGACCTGCGACTCGCGGAAATTGCCAACGCTCGCAAGATCGAGCGCGAGATCATGCCGATCGCCGTCTGATGCTCGACACCACCTCGCCCCCCAAGCCGGTCTCGCCGGTACGGCCGCTGGTTGGCACCAGCGCGGTGGTCATCGCGCAGCAGGTCGAGGCGGTGCGAGATGCCGCGAGCGTGGAGCGTCGTGGGATGACGAAGCGTCACCCCATCCCGACGCCCGCGCCAGCCACCTCGTGTTTGGTGGTGACGCTCTTGGGTGCCGTGCCTGCAGCGTATGTCGATTTCGTGGCGTTGACTTTCCAGGTACCAATGCTCGAATCGCTGGGCTGCGCGAGAGCCGTGCCTGCGAGCGCGACCACCAACCCAAGTGCGACTGCCGCGAATAGACACGCCTGACGGACTCTTGCCTGCATGGGAGCCTCTCCTTCTCTAGTGCCGAGGTGTGCGCCGAGTTGTGACGGATGGGCGAGAGTTTACTGCAGTCTCAGCGTGGGAGCGAAAAAATCGACCCACGAGGACATCGACCACCACACGGCCAGGCGGCACTTGATCCACACACTATTCATGTGTAGATTGTATGTGTATGCCAACGAACCTCGCCATCGACGACCACCTCCTGGACCAGGCCCGAAGCCTTGGCGGGTACCGGACCAAGCGCGAAACGGTCAATGAGGCGCTTCGTGAGTTCATCCAACAGCGCCAGCGGCGCGAACTGGCCAAACTCGCCGGCACGATCGATTACGACCCGAAGTACGACTACAAGCGGGAACGGCGAGCACGGTGATCCTCTTCGATACGTCCGTCCTCTCGCGCGTCTTCCGGCGAGCGCGGCCGGGGGCTGAGGAGCGCCGGCTTCAGGCGGTGTTCGACGAACTGATGACGAGCGACGTTCCCCTGGGCTTGCCCGGGATCGTTCTACAGGAAGTGCTGAGCGGCATTCGGGCGCAGCGACAGTTCGCCGATCTTTCGGCCAGGTTGCTGGCGGGGTTCGCGTTCGTTCCCGAGGGCGTGGCGGAACACCTCAAGGCGGCGCGGCTCAAGAATGTGTGTCTTGGCAAAGGACTCAATGTCTCAGGGATCGACTGTCTCATTGCTGCGTGCGCGCTGGTCGGTGGCCACGAACTCTTCACGGTCGACGAGGACTTCGCGGCCATCGCGAAGCACGCGCCGCTGAAGCTCTTCAAAGGGCACCACGTCGTCTGACAATGCCCTGAACCGAACGGCCCACTGACCGGATTCGCACACACGGCACGGGGTTCGCGTTTGAGGGTCCTTGTCCAGTGCAACGGCCCGGTACTCATCGAACCGCAAGTCTTTGGCGTGGAACGGGTCCGCCTTTCCGCCTATGCCCAACGGGCTACGGCAGGACAGCGGGCCGCAGGACGGGGGCGGGACGACCGGTGGGTCGCGCCGCGCATCCATGCCCGAGAGTGTGGGGCCGACGGGGGGAGCCGGGGAAGTGTGATCCCTCACGCGGCGGCGGGCGCGATAGGCCCGTTGATGATCGCGATGGTCCAGCCGGCCTTCCGGCGAGCGCTGATGCTGGGCCTTCGCGTCGCGAACGCTGCGGCCCCAGTCTAAGTGCCAGGCAAGATGTGTAAGCGCCGCGACGGACCGGGCCCGTGGTACGGCGCGGCGTTGGAGTTTTCCGGACGTTCAATACACCCACGTGCTGACCTTCTTCGTCCGCGCGTCGATCCTGCGAAGCGGGTGGCCGCCTGTGTCGGGGCGCACGAAGACCGTCCCGTCCGGTGCCGAACAGAGGCTCGTGGGCTTCGAGATCCCGGCCTGGGCGGCCGGGCCATCCACGTCGCGCCCGACCGTGTGCTCGTCTCCCAGTCCTGCGACCAAGATCAGGCGGCCGTCCCGAACCTCGTACACGTGGCTCTTCTGGAAATGTGCGTCGGTCACGAGCAGGGCTCCGTCGGGCAGCACGGTCATGCCTCCAAGCAGACCCAGTTCCTGCTGCTTGGTCCGAGGGTGGTACCGTCGGCCGGCCAGCACCCGTTCGGCGTGCCCATCGGCGAGCACGCGGGAGATGTCACCGTAATGTTCCACCCCGTCGAAGGAGGCGCCGCCGACCAGCGGAAGTCCGGTGCGGTCGATGGCGAGGAACTCATAGTAGGCTGTCGTGTTCGAGTCTCCCGGCGGGCGCTCGTCCGGCGGGCATGCCTTTCTGATCGTGGTGACCGATCCGCTCGGGTCGATGCGTCGCAGGGCGCAGTTTCCGGTGTCGGCGACCAGCAGGTTCCCGGCGCGATCGAACGCCAGGCCGGCCGGGTGGTCGAACAGCGCCTGCCCGGAGGGCCCGTCGAGATAGCCACGCTTCTGCAGGGTCTTCCAACGGTCGTAGACGCACGCCTGCGAGCCGCCCCCGGCCACGTGCTCCACCCTGCCGTCCCGGGTGAACTTGAGAATCAGGCTGAGGTCGGTGTCGCTGACATACACGTTCCCCGCGGCGTCGACCGCCATGCCGCCCCAGTCGTCCGGCTTGATGCCGGCTTCGGCCACGTTGACATTGCACCGGGCGGTCACGTCGTCGGCACCGGGCTGGTTGACGCTGGCGTGAACGCCGAACGCGGTGATGGCGCCGCTCGGAGCGACGTGCCAGACGCCGGTGCCATTGGGGGCATAGAAGCTCCTGTTGGCGATGGCCTGCCGGCGCGTGTCGGCGGCCGACACTAGGCTCCCGCCCGCAAGGTAGAGGCTGCCGTCCGGCGCGCACGCCATCTGGTAGATCCGCTCGAAAAACTTCCGGTCAGCGGGCAGGTAGGGGTTGGTGACGACCCACCGAGACTCCTCGTCGGTGGGCCCGAACGTGCCGCCTGGCGGGACGGTGCGGCTCGTGATGATCCGCTCGCCCATGGCGAGCGGCGTCGTCAGTTCGATGAACGGCGATCCGGCAGCACCGCGATCGGCTCCGCCCGGCGCCGCGTTTGCCGGCATGCGGGCCGGAGCGTTCTTCCCGGCGTCCCGCAACGTTCGGGCCGCAGCCAGCTTGGCATCGAGTGCGGCCTTGTCGATCGTGAGATTGTTGTTGTACGCCACGCGGGCGGCTCGTTCGTATTGAAGCACCGCCTCGAAGTAGTTTCCGGCGGCGACGAGCGCGTCGGCGCCGATGACCGTGCTGTCGTAGTCCTTCTGGGCCGCAGCCCGGACGTCCGAGTTGCCCTGCGACGACAACACCGCCACGCTGCCGGCGGCAGACACGGCGAACGCGACGGCCACAGCAAGTTCAGACCACCGTTTGAGCATGAGACCGTGTCCTCACGGCTGTCCCGCCAGATTGGTGATTGCCAGGGGGCCCGCCCCTCACAAGAGTAGCCCTCGGAGTGCGGAAGATCAATCGCGCGGGTGTAGGCGGGCCCGTGCGACGTCGGGGCCAGCGGGGCACGGCAAAGCTGTTGACAATGCGGCCGCGGCAGTCATAATCGGCGCTGGGCCTGGCCGGCATCCCGGTCCGATAGCGGGGGAGAGGTAGACCTCGCGCAACGGCGGGCTGGCGCAGAGCCCTCTCATGCTTCCTATCGTCCGTGATCGCGTCAAGTTGGGACGATGGCGTCGCCGCATTTGAGCGGACGAGGGCCCGCTACCTGTTGGACTGAGGGCCTCGGCGGGAGTAGGGGCCTTCGTGCCTGCCGCGTCACGTAGTGCAGGACTTCAGCCCTGCCCCGCCACGTCAGGTCCGCCGTCCAACTGGTGGGCGCCCCCGGTTGCATAGGCAATGTATTTGCCGTCAGGAGACCAGATCGGGTAGTCCAGGCCGTCAAACGTGAATCGCCTGGGCATCCCGCTGGCTGAATCGATCAGCCAAATGTCAACACCTCCTGCCCTGGGGTCGAAGATACCAACCGCCCACCGTCGTAGAGATTCCGAAGAACGCCAGCGAACGGGTCGTGAAGATTCAACTTGACGAGATTCAGAAGGTCATCACGCAGGCACGCACCACACGCAAGGAGAGAGTTCAGGTGACGATAGAGTAAGGTGCGCAGCGAACCAGTCGCAACCAGAGAAAGTCAGGGAACGAAGTCGGGATAGTGTTCCCGACCGCACGCCTCGCACATTCCGTGGCTGAACTGCGCCTCGGAATGGGCGCTGATATAGGACTCCAGTTGTTCCCAGCGTCCGTCGTGGTTGCGAATCCTCTTACAGAAGGAGCAGATGGGCAAGATGCTCTCAAGGGTCTTGACTCGCCCTGCCAACTGCTCTTTCGCCTTGACCCCCTCGGTCAAGTAGACAATCAAGCCGAATACCGCCAAGCGAATTCCGAAGTTCGCACTGGCGATCAACGGGGTGTTGTTCGGGTCCTGCCCCAGCGCAAGCACCATTCCCCAACGGATCCCGAGAAGGACGATGGTGAACCCGACACCCTCAGCAACGCCCAGATACCAAGTTGCCAACAGCACGGGCACAATGAAGACAGCAGGGAACTGGATGAGTTCAGGAGTGATCCAGTCCAAGTAGACGAGAATGGACGACAGTAGCGCCAGCAAGAACCAAACGTGAGTCTTGGACGGCGGCATCAGAACTCCAACGGCAAAGCGTCAGTATACCCCCCGATCCAGTCAGCGACATCGCAACTGTCCGACCCCGTTCAGACACAGCAATGCCCCGTCCCGTCCCCCGAGAACGGGCGAGAATCCGACTGCCTGTGAGGCTCTGACTGGACAAAAACACTTTACCAAGGGGTTCAAAAAAGAACGGCGACCCCATTGTTGAGATCGCCGTAAGTCGTGGCTTCTACAGGTGGTGCGGAAGGGGGGATTCGAACCCCCACACTCTTGCGAGTGCCAGCCCCTCAAGCTGGTGCGTCTGCCAGTTCCGCCACTTCCGCAATCGAGGGCTGTCGGTATCCTACTTCTTGGCCGGTGCGGGTGCTGGAACCGGTGCCGGCGCCGCCGGAGCGCTCTGTGTCGGCGGCAACTTGATGCCGCTGCCACCCGAGCCAGGACCCCGCTGCCAGAAGATGCCGAGGGCGAGCGACCCCACCATAAACAGCACCGCCAGCACGCTGGTCGCTCTGGTCAGCAGCGTCGCGCCGGACCGTGCGCCAAATGCCGTCTGGCTGCTGCTGCCGCCGAACGCCGCGGCGATGTCGCCCGCGCGGCCCTGCTGCAGCAGCACGACCACCAGCAGGAGCATACAAACCATGACGTACAGCGTGACAACCAGGTAATACAGCATCCGACCATTATACCCAACCCGGCCCGGACGGTGCCAGTCTCACGCAAAAAACACCCAGCCCCAATCCCAGCCGCGGTCGCGGTCGCGGCTGCGGCTGCGGCTGCGCGAATCCAGAATCAAGAATCCGGGGGGACGTCAAACTCGAGAGGGCATCGAACCGGCTGAGCAATCGAACTCGCCGCGTGAGTGGATCTGGCTGCCCGCGACGCCGAACCGAACAGCCCGACATCGAACCGATCAGCGCGGCATCGAACCGGCTGAGCAATCGAACTCGCCGCGTGAGTGGATCTGGCTGCCCGCGACGTCGAACCGATCAGCGCGACATCGAACCGAACAGCGCGACGCCGAACCGAACAGCGCGACATCGAACCGATCCGCGCGGCGCGCGGCTGGAGAAAAGCCTCACGCCGGCAGGACGCGACACCAACCCGTCAGCTCATCGACGGCAGCCAGTGATGATGTCGAAAAACGACTGGGCCCGAAGACTGGCTCCACCAACCAGCGCGCCGTCCACGTCGGGCAGCGCCATCAACTCCCGGATATTGTCGGGCTTGACGCTGCCGCCGTACAGAATGTGGCATTGCTCCGCGGCTCCGGGCGTGAACCGCTCGCGCAGCCACCCGCGGATGTGCGCGTGAGCGTCCCCGGCCTGTTCCGGCGTGGCGTTGCGGCCCGTGCCGATCGCCCACACCGGTTCGTACGCGACCACCAGCCCGGCTGCCTGCGGCGCGGTGAGGCCGGCGAGCGCCTCGTCGAGCTGCCGGTCGAGCACCTCGGTGGTGCGATTCCCGTCTCGTTCGTCCAGCGTTTCGCCAATGCAGACAATGGCGGTGAGATCGGCGCCGAGCGCGGCCATCAACTTCTTGTGGACCACCTCGCCGGTCTCCCCGAACAGCCGCCTGCGCTCCGAGTGGCCGATCAGCACGTAACCCGCGCCGGCATCCTTGATCATCGCGGCGCTCACTTCTCCTGTGAACGCGCCTTCGCGCTCCCAGTGAAGATCCTGGGCGGCGATCCCGATCCGGCTGCCGCCCGCGGCATCGACGGCCGAGGGCAGCGCGAGAAACGGCGGCGCCACCACGATCTCCACGTCGGCGACGCGACTGACCAGCTCGCGGAGTTCCTGGACGTAGGCGAACGTCTCTCCCGCGGTCTTGAACATCTTGAAATTGGCGGCGACGAAAGGAATGCGCATAGCCATCATCGTACCCCTGGAGCTGAAGCCCCAGGGCTCCATCAATTCACTTGTCGCTCAGCGCCGCCACCCCGGGCAGCACGCGGCCGCCGAGGAACTCGAGCGACGCCCCGCCGCCGGTCGAGATGTGCGTAATCTTGTCGGTGACGCCCGCCTTCGCCACTGCCGACACCGAGTCGCCGCCGCCGATAATCGTGGTGCCCGTCACTGCGGCGACGGCGTTGGCCACCGCGGTGGTGCCTGCGTCGAACGGGCTGGTTTCGAAGACACCCATTGGACCGTTCCACACGACGGTCTTTGCCGTCCCAATCAGGCTCGCATAGCGCGCCGAGGTCTTGGGCCCGATGTCGAGTCCCATCCGATCGCCAATCGCCGCATCCGTCACATCCAGCGTCGCGGTCGCAATTCCCGCCTCGATCCTGGCGGCGACGACGTGGTCGACGGGTAACTCCAACCGAATCTTCTGGTCGGCCGCCTTCTTGACGATGGCCCGCGCCGACTCGAGTTTGTCGTCCTCGACAAGCGACGTGCCGACCGGCAAGCCCTGCGCCTTGAAAAACGTGTACGCCATCGCGCCACCAATGAGCAGCGCATCCACCCGGCCGAGGAAGTTCTCGATCACTTCGATCTTGTCCGACACTTTGGCGCCGCCGAGGATGGCGACAAACGGCCGCTCCGGCGATTCGAGGGCGTGCCCGAGATACTTGAGCTCGTCTTCCATCAAGAAGCCCGCCGCCGCCTTCGGCAGCAACCGCGCCATGGCTTCGGTCGAGGCGTGGGCCCGGTGGCTCGATCCAAACGCGTCGTTCACGTACAGGTCGGCCAGTTCCGCCAGCTGTTTCGCGAACGCGGGATCGTTCTTCTCTTCCTGCGGGTGGAAGCGGACATTCTCGAGCAGCACCACACGATTGCCCGCCGCCTGCGCCTCCGTGATGGCCCGTCGGGCCGGTTCGCCGACGCAGTCGTCGGCGAATGTGACCGCGCGCCCCAGCAGCGTCGCCAGGTGCGCCCCGACCGGTCTCAGGCTGAATTCCGGGCTCGGCCCGCCCTTGGGCCGCCCCAGGTGCGACGCCAGAATCACCGTTGCCCCGTGGTCGATCGCGTACGTGATGGTGGGAAGCGACGCCCGGATGCGGGTGTCGTCTTTAATCCGTCCCTCTTTGATCGGGACGTTGAAATCCACGCGAACAAAGACGCGCGTGCCCTGCAGATCGAGATCGCGAATTGAGAGCTTGGCCACCAGATGCCTCCCGGGGAACGCTCAATCAGGGATGAGCCGTCGGGGAACGGGAAAGTGAAAAGACCCTTCTCCCGCCCCCCAGATCGCGCCTAGATCCCCCGGCCCGCCATATACCTCAACAGGTCGACGCAGCGCACCGAGTAGGCCCACTCGTTGTCGTACCACGAGAGCACCTTCACGAAATCGCCGTCCATCACCTTCGTGTACGCCGAGTCGATGATCGACGAGTTCGAATTGCCGCGGAAGTCGATCGACACCAAAGGCGCGTCTTCGACGGCAAGGATGCCCTTGAGCGGGCCGGCCGCCGCCGTGCGGAACGCGGCGTTCACTTCGTCGGCGGTCGTCTTCTTCTCCACCAGCACCGCCAGATCCACCACCGAGACATTCGGCGTCGGCACGCGCATCGCAAATCCGTCGAGCTTGCCCTTGACCGCCGGCAGCACTTCGCCCACCGCCTTCGCGGCTCCCGTGGTCGTCGGAATCATGGAGAGCGCCGCCGCGCGGGCGCGCCGCAGATCCTTGTGCGGCAGGTCGAGCAACTGCTGATCATTAGTGTAGGAATGGATCGTCGTCATCCAGCCCTTCTTGATGCCGTAATTGTCGTGCAGGACCTTGACGAATGGCGCGAGGCAATTGGTGGTGCACGACGCGTTCGAAATCACCACGTGCTTGGCCGGGTCGTACTGCTCGTGGTTGACGCCGAGCACAAACGATCCGTCGGGGCCGGTGGCCGGTGCCGTGATGATGACGCGCTTGGCGCCGCCGGCGATGTGCTTGGCGGCATCTTCGCGCTTGGTGAACCGGCCGGTGGATTCGAACACGACGTCCACGCCCAGGTCCTTCCACGGCAGCAGCGCCGGATCCTTCTGCGAGAGCACTTTGAACTTGTCGCCGTTGACGCTGATCCAGCCGTCGCCGGCCTCGATGGTCGCGTTGAGATTGCCCAGAATCGAGTCGTACTTGAGCAGGTGCGCGAGCGTCTTGGTATCGGTGATGTCGTTGACGGCCACGAAATCGATGTTCTTGTCCGCCATCGCCGCACGGACGATGTTGCGGCCAATCCTGCCAAACCCGTTGATTCCAACTTTGATTGCCATCGCGTCCCTCCAGGGAGCAAAAGGCGATTGTACTGAACGCGTTGCGGCAGGGTCAAACCCGCGTGGTATCTTGATTCGGCTTATGTACGCCCTTTACAGTCTGGCGAGCCTGCTTCTCTTCGCGCTGGCGATGCCGTATTTCGCGTACCAGGCGCTCCGGTACCGCAAGTACGTCGGCAGCCTGTCGGAGCGGTTGGGCCTGCTTCCCCTCTCGCTCAACCTCGATCGCGACCCGTCGATCTGGATTCACGCGGTGTCGGTTGGCGAGGCCCTGACGGCGCGCGCCATTGCCGGCGAACTCAAGGCCCGATACCCCACTCTGCGGCTCTTTATCTCGACCACGACGATGACCGGACAGCAAGTCGCCCGCCGGAGTTTTCAGGTGGCCGACGGCATCTTCTACTTTCCGTTCGACCTGCCGATGATCGTCAACCGGGTGCTCGAGGTGGTGCGGCCCCGCCTGTTCGTGATGATGGAAACCGAGATCTGGCCCAATCTGTTGCGCGCCTGCCGCCAACGCGACATCCGGACGATCGTCATCAACGGCCGAATCTCGGCGCGGTCGTACCCGCGCTACCGGCTCGTGCGGCCGCTGTTCAAGCAGGTGCTCGCGCTGGTCGATCGGTTCTGCGTGCAGGGCGAGGAGACCGCCGGACGGCTCGTGGCGCTCGGGGCGCCCGCCGACCGGATTACGATTACCGGCAGCCTCAAGTTCGACTCGCTCCACGCGACGGGCGGCGCCGCCGCGTCTGGCAAGGGCGCCGAACGGGTGCTGCGTTTTTTCAAGGTGGCGCCGGGACGGCCCGTCATCGTGGCTGGCAGCACGATGCCCGGCGAGAGCGAGATGGTGCTCGGGTGTTTCGAGCGGATTCGCACGCTGGCGCGCCACCCGCTGCTGGTGATCGCGCCGCGCAAGCCGGAGCACTTCGACCAGGTCGAGCGGGCGGCCCGGCAGGCAGGGTTTCGGACGCTTCGACGATCGGCGCTCGCCATCGACGAAGACCCGAAGGCCGACGTCGTCATTCTCGATACGATCGGCGAATTGGCGCACCTGTATCTGGCGGCGACGGTGGTGTTTGTGGGCGGCAGCCTGGTCGATGTCGGCGGCCACAACATTCTGGAGCCCGCCATTCACGGCAAGCCCATCGTGTTCGGCCCGCACATGGAAAACTTTGCGGAAATTGCGCGGTCGTTTCTCGATCACCAGGCGGCCATCCAGGTGCAGACGGCAAGTGAACTGGGAGATACGCTGCTCGCGTTGATCGAGGACCGAGAGCGTCGCGACCGGCTCGGTGCGGCGGCCCGCGGCGTGGTCGAGGCGAACCGGGGCGCCAAAGACCGGAGTCTCGAGGCGATTGCGGCGCTGCTGCCGGTCTGGTCGGCGGCGTCGGGCAACGTCGTGCCGTTTCCATCTGGACGATAGCGCATCACGCTGTGCTGAATTTCCTGTACGCGCAGATCGCCGGGGCCAGACGACGCGCTTCGCGGCGCGCCGGTCGGCAGCGTTGTCTCCACCGCCCGGTGGTGAGCGTCGGGAACCTGCGTGTGGGCGGCAGCGGCAAGACGCCGGTGGTCGCCGACATCGCCCGCGCATTGGTCGCGATGGGCGAGCGGCCGTCGGTGCTGAGCCGCGGGTACGGCAGGCGGCACGCGCCGGCCGGGGTCGTGGTGGTGTCGGATGGCCGGCGGCTGCGGGCCGACATCGGGACCAGCGGCGACGAACCCCTGATGCTGGCCCGCGCGCTCGACGGCGTGCCGGTGCTGGTGGCGGAGGACCGCTATCTGGCAGGCGTGGTTGCCGAGCAGCACCTCGGCGCCACCGTCCACGTGCTCGACGACGGCTTCCAGCATTTGCGGCTGGCTCGAGACATCGACCTGCTGATCGTCAGCGAGGAGGATCTTGCCGATCCCCGAACCCTGCCGGGCGGCCGCCTGCGCGAATCGCTGTCGGCCGCAGCGGTCGCCGATGCGCTGTTGGTGCCCGGTGCCGCGCCCGACGCGGCGGCGGCGATCGGCGAGCGGCTGGGTGTGGGCACCGTCTTTGGGCTTGCCCGGGTGTCGGGCGAGCCCCGGCGGCTCGACGTGCTGTCGGCGGCGGTCGCCGCCTCGCGGCGTTCGCCGGTGTTTGCGGTTGCTGGTCTCGCACGGCCCGATCAGTTCTTCGCCGATCTCTCCCGCGATGGATGGAACGTGGTCGGCCGACGCGGGTTTGCCGACCATCACCGTTTCGGCGCTCGCGATATCGAAGAGATCACCCGCGCCGCGAAGGCGGCCGGCGCAGCGGCGCTGGTGACGACCGAGAAGGATCTGGTGCGGCTGCTGCCGTTTCGCCCGATGCCGTTGCCGCTCGTGTGGGTGCCGCTCATGGTTCGCGTCGAACCCGAGGACCGCTTTCGATCGTGGCTGTCGGCGAGGCTGGCCGACGCACGCCTGCTGCCGCGTCGATGCGCTGACGGCGGCTGCGCTTCGGAGTCGGACCGATGAGGCGCATCCGCTACCTCCTTGAGTACGCGCTGGTGCGCCTCACCATGGGGATCGCGCGCCTGGGTTCGTGGGGCGTGGCGCGGGCGATGGGTTGGGTGGTGGGCCGGCTCTTCTACCTGTTCGACGGCCGCCATCGCCGGATTGCCCTCGCCAATCTGGCTGCCGCGTTTCCGCACCGCCCTGAGGCCGATCGCCGCGCAATCGTGCGGCGCGTGTTCGTCCACTTGGGCCGGATGCTCTTCGAATTGATGAAGTTCAGCGGCCTCACCCGCGAGCAGATGCTCTCGCGCGTGGAGTGGGAAGGCGAGCATTGGGCCGACCAGGCCTACGCGGCCGGGCGAGGCGTACTGTTTTTCACCGGCCACTTCGGCTATTGGGAGCTGCAAGCGATCGCCCACGCTGCCGCATCCAACCGACCAACCGGTGTGCTGGCCCGCGCGCTCGACAACCCGGCGCTCCACACCCTGCTCGAGCGCATTCGCGGCTGCACCGGAAACATCTCGATTTACCGCCGCGGTGCCATCCGGCGGGTCCTGCGGGTGCTGCAGTCGAACCAGAGTGTGGCGATCCTGATCGACCAGCACATCCAGGCTCCGGACGCGGTGTCGGTGGATTTTTTCGATCGGCCCGCCTCCACCACCATTGCCCTCGCCTTGCTGGCCCGGCGCACCGGCGCCGCGGTGATTCCCGTCTTCGCGATGTCGCCGTCGCCGGGGCGGTATCGCATGGTGTTCGAGCACCCGGTGGATCCTCCGCCGGACGATTCGCCAGAGGCCATTCTCGATTTCACGCAGCGCTGCACCGACGTGCTGGAGATGTACGTCAGGCGACATCCCGACCTCTGGCTGTGGATGCATCGCCGGTGGCGGGACGAAGATCGCATCGAGGTCGCCAACGCGCAGCGGGTTCCTGCGGCCGTGGATCCACACGGGGGCGGCCAGCCGTGACGACGATCGTGTTTGCGCCCAATTGGCTGGGCGATGCCGTGATGGCGCTTCCCGCCATCCAGGACGTGCGGCGCCACGCGGCCTCCGGTCGGGTGATGGTCGCGGCGCGGCCGGCCGTCGCCGGCCTGATGAGACTGGCTGGCTGCGGCGATGACGTCATCACCTTGGCCGGGTCGGGCGGGATCTGGTCATTCCGCCGCTTCGGTGGCGACGTGGATGCCATCCGGGCGCCGAAGGCTGATGTCGCGATCCTGCTGCCCAATTCGATGCACGCGGCGCTACTTGCCGCCCGGGCCGGAATCGCCGAGCGTTGGGGTTACGCACGCGACCTGCGGCGCGCACTGCTCTCGCGGGCGGTCGCCAGGCCGCCAGCCGGTCTGCACCAGGTGGACTACTATCGTCATCTGGTCGGCGCACTGGGTATCGAGCACGGGCCTCGCGATCCGCACGTGGAGGCTCCGCCCGCCGCACTCGCCTCGGCCCGATCGCTGCTCGAAGCCGGGGGGTGGACCCGAGACCACGGTCTGGTGGCATTTGCGCCGGGCGCCGCGTACGGCGGGGCCAAGCGCTGGCCGCCCGAACGATTCGCGGCCGTCATCGAGTCGATCGCCGCGGCCTCCGGCATCACGCCGGTGCTGGTGGGCGGTGCGGCCGATTCGGCGGCGGCGATGGCAATCGAGGCAGAACTCGGTAAGATCACTCGACCAGCGTCGCGAGGCGGCCTCATCAACCTGGTGGGTCGAACCGATCTGCCGCAGTTGTGCGGCGTGCTCTCGAGTTGCGCGGTGCTGGTGTCGAACGATTCGGGCGCGATGCACGTCGCGGCCGCGCTGGGTGTGGCCGTGGTCGGGCTGTTTGGTCCGACCAACGAGCGCGCCACCGCGCCGGTCGGTCGGGGCGCGTCTCGGGTGATGACCGCGCCGGCGTGGTGCCGGCCCTGCATGCTGCGCGAGTGTCCGCTGGACCACCGATGCCTGTCGGGCATCACCGTCGAGGCGGTGGCCGGCGCCGTGAAAGAGTTGATTTGATGCAACCACGCCCAGCCGCGTTTCTCGATCGCGATGGCACCTTGAACGAGGAGGCCGGGTACATCGATCGCCTCGAACGGCTCATCCTCTTTCCGTTTGCCGTCGACGCCATGCGTCTGCTCAACCAGATGGGCTATCTGGTCGTTGTCGTCACCAACCAGGCCGGCGTGGCGCAGGGCCTCTACGGCGAGGACTTCGTCGACCAGACGGCCCGGTACCTGGCCGACCGTGCGCGCCTGGGCGGCGCCCGCCTCGACGGTCATTATTACTGTCCGCATTCGCCCGAGGCTGTGGTCGAGCGCTACCGCGTCGAGTGCGAGTGCCGGAAGCCCAAGGCCGGCATGGCCGTGCGCGCCGCGCAGGATCTCAACATCGACCTGCAGCGGTCCGTGGTGATTGGCGATCGCTGGCGCGATCTGGCCGTCGCCCGGGCGACCGGCGGGCGGGGCATCCTGGTGAAGACCGGATACGGCGCCACCGAAGCGGCGATGCCGCCGCCGGGCATGTCGGCCGACGCGGTGTGCGAAAATCTCATCGACGCAGTTGTCTGGCTGCAGGCCCACCCGGTACGGTAGCGCTGTATGGCCCGCATCGTTTCGCTCGACGAACTCGATTCGCTCATCGCCGCCGACCGCCAGGCCGGACGCACCGTTGCGCTGGCCAACGGCGTGTTCGATCTGCTCCACGTCGGTCACATCCGCTACCTGCAGGGGGCCGCCGCCGAAGCCGATCGGCTGATCGTGGCGATCAATGACGATGAATCCGTGCGGGCGTTGAAGGGCGAAGGGCGTCCGGTGATGCACCAGGCAGACCGCGCCGAACTGGTGGCCGCGCTCAGGGGCGTCCACTACGTCGTCATCTTCTCGGGCCCGACCGTCGCCGACCTGCTGCGGCGTTTTCGCCCCGACGTCCATTGCAAGGGCACCGACTACACCATCGAATCGGTGCCCGAGCGGCCCGTCGTGCTGGCGTACGGCGGCCGCACCGCGATTGTCGGCGATCCCAAAGACCATTCGACCCGCGACCTGGTGTCGCGCGTGAAACAGAGCTGAATGGCACGTTCCGTCCTCATCGTCAGGCTCGGCGCCCTTGGCGATCTGGTTCACGCCCTCCCCGCGGTGGCCGCGCTGAGGGAGGTGTGGCCCGACGCCCGGATCGACTGGCTCGTGGACGAGCGCTATCAGGCACTGCTCGCGTTTGTGCCCGTCGTCGATCGCGTCGTCGTGCTGGGAAAGACGGCCGCATCCCGCCTCGGGTTGGTGCGGTCGCTGCGGCAGACCCGCTACGAAGTGGCCCTCGACCTGCAGGGCCTCATCAAGTCGGCCGTGCTGGCACGCCTGTCCGGCGCGCGCGATGTGGTGGGGTTTGCCACGCCGCTCCTGCGGGAGCGCGTCGCACGCCTGTGTTACACGAGGCAAGGTGATGACGACGACACCGGCCACGTGATCGAGAAGAATGTGCGGCTGCTGCGCCTGCTTGGCGTCGCGCCCGAATCTCGAGTGTTTCCGCTGCGGGTTCCCGCCTCGCCTGTCGTCGAGCAAGTTCGCCGCGCTCTCGGCATCGGCGAGGGCGATCGATTCGCGGTGATCAACCCCGGAGCCGGCTGGCCCAACAAGCGATGGCCGCCGGATCGGTTCGGAGAGGTGGCGCACCGGTTGGCGCAGCGGCACGGCTTGCCGTCGGTGGTGCTCTGGGGGCCGGGCGAGCAGTCGCTCGCCGACGAGGTGACGGCGGCCTCGCGTGGCGCGGCCAGACTCGCACCGCCCACCGGATTGGGCGACGTCCTCGCCCTGCTCGGCGCGGCGGCCTTGTTTGTGGCCGGTGACACCGGGCCGCTTCAACTGGCGGCTGCGCTTGGGACCCCCATCGTTGGGATCTTCGGGCCCACCAATCCCTTGCGCAACGGCCCCTGGTCGCAAGCCGACGTCGCGGTCTCGCGATTCGAGCGGTGTGAGTGTCATCATAAGCGGCGGTGCCGGCGGCCGGAGCTCTGTGTGCACACCATTGGAGTCGACGAGATGATGCAGGCGGTCGACGATCGGTGCGAGCGGGTGACGAGTCGTGGCTGACCTGCAGATCCGTCTCGCGCGGCTGCGGGTGCCGCTGGGCTTTTGCGCCGCCGCGGTCGCAGCCGGTTGTGCGCGCCCGAACGCCACCAGCCTGCTCTACGGGATGATCGTCGCGTGCGCGGGCGAAGCCATCCGCGTCTGGGCGGCCGGCCATCTCGAGAAAGGGCGCGAAGTGACGAGGTCGGGCCCGTATCGTTTTTCGCGGCATCCGCTCTACGTGGGATCGACCGTGATGGCGTGCGGGATCGCCGTTGCGACGGCCAGTGTGTGGGTGGCCGGCGTGGCGGCCCTGTATCTGGCGACGACGCTGACGGCGGCCATTAGAACGGAAGAGGCCTTTCTTCGGCGTCAGTTCGGCGACCAGTACGACGACTACTGCCGCGGAAAGGGCGCGGTCGCCGACCGCCCGTTCAGTTGGGCCCGCGCCTGGCGCAATCGCGAGTGGCGGGCGATCGTGGGACTCGGCGTCGCGGGGTTGTTGCTCGCGGCCAAGGCCGCATGGCTGCACTAACGGGAGCGCAGATGGGATCGCGGCTGGCTCGCGCGATGCTCGGATTGGTCGTGGGCGCGGTGGCGGGTGGGCTCGCGCTGATCGTGGCGTACTGGGCGGTGCCGGGTGTGGCGCTCGACATGAGCCGGTATCTGCCCGACCTGACGCCAGGTTTCTACGAACCGGAACTGGCCGGGGGCACCTTCTTCGCCTGGACGGGCGAAGAAGCCAGCCTGGAGTTGCGCGGTGCCGACCGCCGCGTCCCGTGGGAGTGCGCCGTGCGCCTGACCGGCGGCATGCGTCCCGCGCACATCGCACCGCCTTCGGAAGTCGCGTTTTCGGCCGACGGCATCGTCTTGCTGCGGATCGCGCCGGGCGACACGTTCGCCGACTACGCCATCACGGTGCCGCCCAGACCGCAGGCGGCGGGCCTCACACTGACGATTCGGCCATCCGCCTTCTTCATGCCCGGAGACCAGGACCGTCGTCGTCTTGGTGTGGCGGTCGGTCGCGTGGTGTGCGCGCCCCCGGCTGGAGGCTGGGCCTTGCCGCCGGTTGCCGCCATCGGATCGGCAGCGTTGGCCGCCGGGATGTTCGCCGCGGCCGTGGCCGTGCTGGGGGCGAGCGCCGCGGGCACCGTGATCGCCGGCGTCGCGATGGGCGCGATCCAGACGTTTCCGCTGACCGCGCAGTTCGCGCCGTTCACCCAGTACGCCGTGCGCGTCCGATGGATGGCCGTCTGGGCTTGGGGCCTGCTGGCGATTCCTCTGATCTGGCAGGCGATCGGCCGGACGCGGTTGGAGGCCCCGACGCGTTTTATCGCGGTGTTCTCGGCCTCCAGTTTCTACCTGAAGCTACTGGCGCTGCTGCATCCCGCCAAAGATGTGGTCGATGCGATCTTTCAGGCGCACCGCTTCGAATGGGTGCTGGGCGGTCGCTACTACTTCACATCGGTGACGCCGCGCGGCTACAAGTTTCCGTACGCCATCGGGCTGTATCTGGTGGCGGCCCCATTCGCGTCGTTGATGGACCACGTCTCGTTGCTGCGGGTGATCGTCCTGGCGACATGGATGACGGCCGGGGTGGCGTTGTATGTGGTGGCCGCTCGGGTGTGGCGGGACCGGGTGGCTGGCGTGGCGGCGGCGGTGCTGTTCAACTCGGTGCCGATCGTGTTCGACGTCGTGGCGTCGGCCAACCATCCGAATGCCTTCGGCGAGACTGTGGCGCCGCTGGCGATTTGCGCGGTGGCCTGGCTGCTCGAACGGTGGTCGCGACCGGCGATCACCATTCCCGCAGTGGCCGCTCTTGTCCTGATGGCGTTGCTGTCGCACTTGAGCACGTTCGCCACGTTGACGGTGACGCTGCTGGCCGCATCGGTGGCCGGACGGGTGGGCGGAAACCCGGTGGTCAAGCGGCGATCGCTCTGGATCGGTGCGCTGGTCGTCACGATGGTCGGCGTGGCGGTGGCGACGTACTACGGGCACTTTACCGAGACGTACCTCGCCCAGATCACCCGCGTTCGGACCGAGACGGGGCATTTGCCCGCGAGCCGGACCTTTGTGCTCGTCGACCCCACGCAGCGCCGCGACGTCGCGCCCGGCGTGGCGCCCGAGGCCCCGCCGGTGTGGATGCGGGTGGCCCAGCCGGTGGCCCAGGCGGGCACCAGTTTCGGGTGGCCGGCTCTGGCGCTCGCGCTGGTTGGCGCCTGGTCGCTCTACCGAAGCGGTCGTCGCGATGCGCTTACCCTGGTGCTGGCGGGATGGCTCGCGATGTTCCTGTTCTTTTTTGTGCTGGGGATGTGGACGCCGGTCGAGATGCGCTATCACCTGGCGGCGGCCGGCGCGGTGGCGCTGCTCGGAGGCCATGGGGTGTCGGCGCTCTGGCAGCGGTCGACGCTGTGGCGGGGAGCGGCCGTCCTACTGCTGCTCGGCGCGGTTGGGGCCGCGCTGGTCACCTGCGCGGGTTGGCTGGTGTGACCATCACGTGTGGTACCATCCAGTTGACTTTCCGTGACCTATGGCCTTTCGCGACATCGTCGGCCACCGGCGCCAGATTGGCTTGCTCGCGCGCGCCCTCGCGGCTGACGCGCTGCCGCCGAGCCTTGTCTTTTCCGGCCCCGACGGCATCGGCAAGCGGTTGGCCGCGGTGGCGGTCGCTCAAGCCCTCAACTGCCTCGCTCCGCTGACGGATGGCGCCCTCGGCCGGCGCGACGGATGCGGGACGTGCGTCTCGTGCAGCAAGATTGTCAGGCGGATTCACCCCGATATCCTGTGGATCGCGCCCGAGGACGGCGAGGCGATTAAGGTCGACGCCATTCGACACGTGATCGGGCAGGTCACCTACCGTCCCTTCGAGGGTCGGTACCGCGTCGTCATCATCGACCAGGCCGAGCAGATGGGCGATGCCGGCCAGAACGCGTTGCTCAAGACGCTCGAAGAGCCTCCGCAACGGACCGTGGTCATCCTGGTGACGTCGCAGCCCGACGCGCTGCTGGCGACGATTCGGTCGCGCTGTTGCCGGATCCGGTTCGCGGCGCTTGCCCCGTCGGAGATCGCCCGTGCGATGGTGGAACGGCACGGTGTGCCGGAAGGTGATGCGAATGCCGCCGCGGCGCTGGCGGGTGGCAGTTTTCGCCGGGCGCTGGACGCGGGTTCGGGCGAGACCACCGACGCGCGGGCGGTGGCGGTGGCGGTGCTGCACGAGGTGGCGCAGCAGCGCGATCCCCGCGCGCGGCTGGCGGTGGCGTTGACGCTGCTGCAGGGGGCTGCGCGAAAGGGCCAGAAGTCGGCCGGCGCATCCGAGCGAGGCGCGCTGGCGGTCCGGTTGCACGCGCTGGCGTCGGTGATTCGGGACATGACGGTCTTGTCGGCGCACGCCTCCGACGAGGCGTTGATCAATTTCGACATCAAGAGCGATCTGGCGGCGCTGATGACGTGGTTCGACCGGGCGAGACTCGAGCGCGCGTTTGCGATCGTCGGGCGGTCGCTGGCGGCGGTGGAGCGGCACAACGCCAGCCCGAAGATCGTGGCGGACTGGCTGGCGATTCAGTTGTAGCGGTGCGGCGTTCGATCGGCGGCAGAGACAGAGGACTATGAGCGCTGGACTTTCCGGCGCCGCCATCATGCTCAGGACCATCGGGGGAACGATGATCCGCGCGGCGGTGCCGTTTGAATTTTCCCCGGCCTTGGCCGACGGCGACGCCGTTGTCGTCAATCTGGACGGCAGCCCGGTGATCGGCCGCTGTGTGGCCCGATCCCTGTTGATGATGGCGAAGCAACCGGCGGCCGAGAGCCTTCCGCAGGTGGTCCGCCGGGCCACCGCGCAGGATCTGACGCTGCGTCAGCGCCACGAACAGCGCGAGCGCGACGCCTTCCGCCTCGGTGTGATGAAGATTCGCGAGCGGGGCCTCGCGATGAAGCTGGCGCGGGTCGAACAGGCGTTCGACGGATCGAAGCTCGTCTTCTTCTTCACCGCCGAAGAGCGCGTGGATTTTCGCGAACTGGTGCGCGAGCTGGCGTCCGACTTCAAGACGCGGATCGAACTGCGTCAGATTGGCGTGCGCGACGAGGCGCGGATGCTGACCGGGTACGGCACCTGCGGGCGGGCGCTGTGCTGCTGCAGTTGGCTGCACTCGTTCGACCCGGTGTCGATCAAAATGGCCAAGCAGCAGGATCTCGCGCTCAATCCGGCGAGATTGTCGGGCCTGTGCGGGCGGCTGAAGTGCTGCCTCAGGTTCGAACTGCAGGGCGGAACGGGCGTGCCGGCCGTCCACCACGACGAGAGCCTGCCGGAGGGCGGCGACGAGCCCGGGCATCGGCCGCGCCAGGGGAAGGGCGGCCAGGGCCGCCGTCGATGAGCGTGCCTCGTCTCGCCATCACCGTTGGCGATCCGGCGGGCATCGGGCCCGAGATCGTGGAGCGGGCGTGCTCCGACTCCCGCGTGACCGACGTGTGCGAACCGGTGGTGTACGGCCCTGCCGAAGGTCGCCGCTTCCGTCCGGGCGAGCTGTCGGCCGAGGCGGGCCGTGCGGCGTACGACGCGATCGTGGCGGCGGTGCGCGACGCGCAGGCCGGACGCGTGCAGGCGGTGGCCACCGCGCCGGTGAACAAGGAAGCGTTTGCCCTGGCCGGTCTGCCGTGGCGGGGCCACACCGATCTGCTCGCACATCTGACCGGTGCGCCATCGGTCGCGATGATGTTCTACGCCGAGCAGTTGCGCGTCGTGCTTGCCACCATTCATGTGCCGTTGGCCGAGGTCCCGGCCTTGATCACGCGAGCGTCGCTCGAGCAGGTGGTGCGGCTCACCGCGCGCGAGATGCCGCGCTTCGGATTCGCGAAGCCGAGGCTGGCGGTGGCCGGGCTGAACCCGCACGCCGGCGAGCACGGGGTGCTGGGACGCGAGGAGCGCGACATCTTCGAACCCGCGCTGGCGGCGTGCCGTGCGGACGGCATCGACGTGGCCGGGCCGTTTCCCGCCGACACGCTGTTTGTGCGCGCCGCGCGCGGCGCCTACGATGTCGTGATTGCGAGTTATCACGACCAGGGCCTGGTTCCGATCAAACTGCTGGCGTTTGGCACCGCGGTCAACGTCACGCTCGGACTGCCGATCATCCGGACGTCGGTCGATCACGGCACGGCGTTCGACATCGCGGGGCAGCACGTGGCCGACCACGGCAGCCTCGTGGCCGCCATTCTGCTGGCGGTGCGGCTGGCCGCGCACCGGGGATTGCCGACCACGGCGACCGGAGCCGGCGCATGAGCGCGCGCGACGACCAGCAGAAAGAGGAGCGCCGGAAAGCCGAGCGCAACATTGCCGAAAACCGCAAGGCGTACTTCGACTACCACCTGATCGAGACGTTCGAGGCGGGCGTTGCCCTGGTGGGGACCGAGGTGAAGGCCATCCGCGAGGGCCGGGTCAACCTGCGCGACAGTTTTGCCAGGGTGACCGACGGCGAAGTGTTCGTCCACAACATCAACATCGGGGCGTACAGCAGCCGGGGCTACGCCGATCACGAGGCGCTGCGGCCCCGGAAGTTGCTGCTGCACCGTCACGAAATCAGGAAACTGATCGGCAAGACCGCCGAGCGGGGTTTGACGCTGGTGCCGGTGCGGATGTACTTCAAGAACGGCCGCGTCAAGGTGGCCGTCAGCCTGGCGAAAGGCAAGCAGACGCACGACAAGCGCGAGACGATCAGGCGCCGCGAGATCGATCGCGAATCGCGCGCCGCCATCAAATCGCACGGCCGCTAGAGGGTGCGGCCCGCATTGCGGCGGCCTTCGGCCGGATGCTAGCATGCTGAGGTTTTGGGATGCAGGAGGAATAATCATCGTGCTGAAAAATACCAAGATGGTCGCCGGGGTGATTGTGCTGGCGGTCCTCGTCGTGATCGTCGCGATCTGGAACGCGCGGCGCGGCGGCGAGGGGATGACCATCGATCTGGTCGCGCAGTTGGGTGACGCACAGAAGCGGAGCACGTGGAAGCAGACGCCAGAGGCGCTGTTCGGCGTGTCGGAGGTCACCATCGCCGGCAAGACGCACAAGGCGATCTTTGCGCCGCCGGCCTCGCGCATCAAGTTCAAGATCGAAGTGCCCCGGCGCGGCGCGCTCGAAGTGTTCTACGCGCTGCGCGAGGACGCCTGGGCCGCCGAGGGCGACGGCGCCCAATTCCGGATCGGCGTATCGGACGGACGGACCTACGAGGAGTACATGAAGGAAGCCGTCAATCCGAAGACGCGCGACCGCGACCGCAAATGGCTGCCGGCCACCATCGATCTGTCGGCGTACGAAGGACAGATGGTCGAGATCGTCTTGAGCACCGATCCTGGACCGCCCGACAACCGCGACGCGCGCAACGACTTCTGCTTGTGGGGCGACCCGAAGATCAAGGGACGATAGCTGTCGCGTCCCTGCCGTCCATGTTGCGAAGGCGGGAATGCCGCCCGGATTCGGGACGCACGCGCGATCCGCCGCTGTCGGCGGTGCCAGGCGGGTGAGCGCCGCTCGGGTGGTTGGGGAACTGGAGTTCAGGCATGGCGAGTGCGGGCACGATGCAGGTGCCGATGTTGGACCTGCAGGCACAGTATCGACCGCTGCGGGAGCAGATCCTCGACACGCTCACGCGGGTGTGCGACAGCCAGCGATTCATCCTCGGGCCCGAGGTGGACGCCTTCGAGCGGGAAGCGGCCGCGATGCTCGAGGTCCGGCACGCGGTCGGCGTGTCGTCGGGCACCGACGCGCTGCTGATCGCGATGATGGCGCTCGGCATCGGCCACGGCGACGAGGTCGTCACCAGCGCCTATTCATTTTTCGCGACCGGCGGATGCGTGGCCAGGCTCGGCGCCACGCCGGTGTTCGTCGACATCGATCCGGTGTCGTACAACCTGGACGCCTCCGCGCTGGCCTCGGCCATCACGCCCCGCACCAAGGCCATTATCCCGGTGCACCTGTACGGCCAGAGTGCCAGCCTCGGCGATATTCTCGCCGTCGCCACGCCGGCCGGCGTGCCCGTGATCGAGGATGCCGCGCAGGCGATCGGGGCGCGGTACCAAGGGCGCCCGGTTGGTGGCATCGGACGGATGGGATGCTTCTCGTTCTTTCCCAGCAAGAACCTCGGCGCGTTCGGGGACGCCGGGCTGGTCACCACCGACAGCGATGAGCTCGCCGCCCTGCTTCGCCGGTTGCGCATGCACGGAGCCGACCAGCAGTACTACCACCGCGTGATCGGCGGAAATTTCCGGATCGACGCATTGCAGGCCGCCGTGCTTCGCGTCAAACTGCCGCACCTGGCCGACTGGACCGAGGGCCGCCGCCGCAATGCCGCGCGCTACGACACCTGGTTCAGGGAACGCGGGCTCACAGACCGCGTCGTCACGCCGGCCGTGCTGGCCGACCGCGACCACATCTTCAACCAGTACGTCGTGCGTGTGCCGAACCGCGACCGCGTCAAAGCCCACCTCGAGTCGCGAGGAGTCGGATGCGCGATCTACTATCCGGTGCCGTTCCACCAACTCGAGTGCTTTGCGTATCTCGGGTATCGGGCCGGCCAGTTTCCGCATGCCGAAGCCGCCTCGCGCGAGACACTGGCCCTGCCGGTGTTCGGCGAGTTGACCCACGTGCAGCAGCGGTACGTCGTCGACGTGATGGCCGAGGCCCTCGACGTCCGGGCGTGAACGTCGTGGTCCCACTGGCGCCGGCAAGACAGGAGTCCGATTCGTGAAGGTTGACATCACCGCCTCGTCGTCTCCCGCCCCGGCGTCGCGCAGCCGGATGCCGAGCGGGACCACGCAGATCTTCATCGGCCTGGTGCTCGGAATCGGGATCGGATACCTGTGGCCCTCCTCCGACATCAACGGCGTGCACACGGCCGGGTACGCCGAACAGATCAAGCCGCTGGCCGACACGTTCTTGCGGATGATCAAGATGATCATCGCGCCGCTGCTGTTCTCGACGCTGGTGGTCGGGATTGCCGGCACCGGCGACTTGAAAGCCATGGGCCGCATCGGCCTCAAGGCGATCATCTATTTCGAGGTCGCCACCACGATCGCGCTCTTTCTCGGCCTGCTTCTCGTCAATCTCTTTCAGCCGGGCGCCGGGGTCCAGGTGGCGTCGATGGGCGTGGACACACTGCGCGCGCTGCAGGAGACCAAGGCGCACAGCGGGTGGGACATGCTCGTGACGCTGTTCCCCACTTCGGTCATCGACGCGATGGCGCGCGGCGACATCCTGCAGTTGGTGGTGTTCTCGATCTTCTTCGGCATCGGCGTCGCGGCGATCGGCGAGAAGGGCCGGCCGGTGGTCGACGTGCTCGAGAGCACGGCGCAGGTGATGTTCAAGTTCACCGGGTACGTGATGCTGTTCGCACCGATTGGCGTGATGGCGGCCATCGCGGCCACCGTCGGCAAAATGGGCCTCGGCATCCTGCTGACGCTCGGTAAACTGGTGCTGCTGATGTACGGCGGCCTCATCCTGTTCGCGGTCATCGTGATCGGCGGCGTGTCGTACCTGATTCGCGTCCCGTTCTTCCTGTTCCTGCGGGCTGTGAAGGAGCCGTTCCTGATCGCATTCACCACCGCCAGCAGCGAAGCCGCGCTGCCCAAGGCGCTCGAAGTGATGGAGCGCTTCGGCTGCCCGAAGAACATCGTCGGGCTCGTGCTGCCGACCGGCTACAGCTTCAACCTCGACGGCACGACGCTGTATCTGTCGCTGGCCAGCGTCTTCGTGGCGCAGTTGTTCGGCGTGCCCATGACGATCGGCCAGCAATTGGTCATGATGCTCACGCTGATGCTCACCAGCAAGGGCGTCGCCGGCGTGCCCCGCGCCGCGCTCGTGGTCCTGACCGCAACGCTTGCCCAGTTCAAGCTGCCGCTTGAGGGCGCCGCGATCCTGCTGGCCATCGACCAGATTCTCGACATGGGCCGTACCGCCGTCAACGTGATGGGCAACTGCATCTCGACCGCGGTGGTGGCCCGGTGGGAGGGCGTGTTCGACGATGCGAAGATGCGGGCGTACGCATCCGGGACGAAAGCGACCTGATGCCGAACCCGATTCTGATCACCGGCGCGGAGGGCCAACTGGCGCGCGCGATCGCCACGCGCTTCGGCGCCGATCACGAGGTGGCGGCTCTGACGCGCGCCGATCTCGACGTCACCGACGACGGCGCCGTCGAGACGGTGCTCTTGGCCATGGCCCCGTCCGTCGTCATCAACTGCGCCAGCGACAACGACGTTGACGGGGCGCAGATTCGGCCGGTGCGGGCGCTCGAGATCAACGCCTTCGGCGTGCGGGCGCTGGCCCGGGCCGTCGGGCGAGCCGGATCAACGCTGGTGCACTACAGCACCGACTTCGTGTTCGACGGGACCGCGACGCGCCCCTATGTCGAAGACGATCGGACCAACCCGCAAAGCGTGTACGCGGCGTCGAAGCTTCTCGGCGAGTGGTTCGCGCTCGACGTCCCCAACGGCTACGTGTTGCGCGTGGAAAGTCTGTTCGGCGCCGCGCAGGCCGGCCGGCCCGCGCGCAGCAGCCTCGACCGCATCGTCAACGGCATCGAGGCAGGCGAAGAGGTGCCGGTGTTCTCCGACCGGACCGTGTCACCCAGCTACGTGCACGACGTGGCCGACGCGACCAGGCGCGTGCTGGAGATGAAGGCGCCGCCCGGGGTGTATCACTGCGTCAACGCGGGGGCCTGCAGCTGGCTCGACGTGGCGCGCGAGGCAGGACGGTTGCTGGGCATCGAGCCACGGTTGCGACCAATCACCCTCGAGAGTGTCGCGCTGAAGGCACCGAGGCCGAAATATTGCGCACTCGACAATTCGCGTCTCGCCGCACTGGGCATCGTCATGCCCACGTGGCAGGATGCCCTGGCCAGGTACATCATCGCCCGCCGCGCGTAGCCGCGCGAGGTCCGGCCATCGTCAGGGCCACGGCGGCACCAACCGGGCGGCGCTCTACGCCAACACCTCGCTTACCAACTTCGTCACCAGCTTGCCCACGGCCAGACACGCCGTCAACCCCGGCGAACTGATGCCCACCGCCTGAACGACCCTCGGGTTGGCCGTGTCGCGCGCGATCAGATAATCGGCAAGCGGCTCGTCTGGTGCGTTGAGATTGGGCCGGATGCCGCTTCCACCCAGCCGCAGATCGCCCAGCTGGATTTCCGGCAGCAGTTGGCGCGTCGGCTCGAGGAACTCTTCCAGATCCAGACGACCGTTTTCGTAATCGTCCTTCCGCAGTTGGTGGTGGATCGTGGGCCCAATCAGCACGCTGCCTCTCGTGGTTCGCGTCAGATGCACGCCAAGGCCGTGTCCCGAGGTGTGCGGCAGCGGGTAGACGAGCGCGTTGACCCACTGGGATTTCGCCGGCGCGATCTCGGCGTATTCGCCCCGGCAGGGGTGGATGCGGAACGACTGGCCGCCGGCCAGCGCCGACACCTCGTCGGCGTACAGGCCCGCGGCGTTGACGACGGCGCGCGCCCGGATGTGCTCGCGTTCGGTGTGCAGGACGATGCCATCCGGATCGATGTCTGCGCCGATCAGCCTGGTGCCAGGCAGCAGGTAGACCCCGGCCTGTTCGCACGTGCGCACCAGCGCCTGGACCAGTTCCTCGGGCTCCACGATGCCGGTGTTCTGCGAGTAGAGCGCCGCCACGCCGGCCGCGTGGGGCTCGACACGCCGGATGAAGGCGCGATCGACCAGACTCAAGCCCTCGACCTGGTTCTCGTCGCCTCGCTGCTTGAGGGCCGCCAGGCCCGCCACTTCGCCGTCGTGGAGCGCGACGATGAGCTTGCCGCACCGGGTGTGCGGGACGCCGTGCTGCTCGCAGAACGCATAGAGCAACCGGGCGCCCTCGACGCAGAGCCGTGTCTTCAGCGTGTCTGCCGGATGATAGATACCCGCGTGAATCACACCGCTGTTGTGCGTGCTGGTGTCCATTCCGCACTTGGGGTGGTGTTCGAGAACGCAAACGTCCAGCCCGGCCCGCGCCAACTCGGCCGCCGAGGCCAGACCCGTGACACCTCCACCGATGACGACGACGTCGATCGACTCCATCTCGCTCCTTACCTTGCGGCAGACTTGCGCCGCGGATGTCATCTTACCGAATTGCGGCATCGCCTTGTGACGCGCGCTGGTCGGCGCGCCCGTCGCCTTGCGTCGCGAGGCACGTACTCATAAGATCAGACGCTGTACGCAACACGGGAGGGGCACTCATGGCGAAGCGCGCGATTATCACCGGGATCACGGGACAGGACGGATCGTACCTGGCCGAACTGCTGCTCGAAAAGGGCTACGAGGTAACCGGCATCATCCGGCGCCTGAGCCATCCGAACTTCGGCCGGATCGAACACCTGCTCGATCGGGTCACGCTGCGGCCGGCCGATCTGCTGGATCAGTTATCGCTGGTGCGCGCCATCGAAGACGTGAAACCCGACGAGTTCTACAACCTCGCGGCGATGTCGTTCGTGCCGGCCTCGTGGGACCAGCCGTTCCTCACCGGCGAGTTCAACGCCCAGGGCGTGACGCGTGTCCTCGAGGCGATTCGCGTGGTCAATCCGAAGATCAAGCTGTACCAGGCGTCGTCGAGCGAGATGTTCGGCAAGGTCCGCGAGGTGCCGCAGACCGAGATGACGCCGTTCTACCCGCGCAGCCCGTATGGCGTATCGAAGGCGTTCGGGCACTACATCACCGTCAACTATCGCGAGAGCTACGGGATGTTCGCGTGCTCGGGAATTCTGTTCAATCACGAGTCGCCCCGCCGCGGACTCGAGTTCGTGACGCGGAAGGTCACCGACTGCGTGGCGCGGATCAAGCTCGGGTTCGCCGACAAGCTGCACCTCGGCAATCTCGAAGCCCGTCGCGACTGGGGCTTCTCGGGCGACTACGTGCGCGCCATGTGGTTGATGCTGCAGCAATCGACCGCCGACGACTACGTGATCGCGACCGGTGTGAGCCACTCGGTCAAAGAACTCGCGCAGTTGGCCTTTGGGCACGCGGGCCTCGAATGGAACAAATACGTGGAAATCGATCCCAACCTGCTGCGGCCGGCCGAGGTCGATCACCTGATTGGCAGCGCCGACAAGGCGCGCAAGATTCTCGGGTGGGAGCCGTCGATTGATTTCAAGGGCCTGATTGGCATGATGGTGGACGCGGATCTGAAGCGCCTCGCCAACTGGAAACCCGCAACCGGGGCGTAAGCGCCGCGTCAGGACGAGACGGTGCCGGAGTCTCCCGGAACGCATCCAGCAGAAGACGTGTCAGGCCGGCATCATCGGCCCGGGGGGGCGTGGGATTGCCGCTGGTTGCGGAGTCGACGAAGGCGGGCGTTCCCGTCACCCGGTTCAACGTCGACGAGCGGAAGGTCGCGGAGTTGACTGCGGGCCGCAGCTACATCGCCGACGTGCCGCCCGGCGGCCGTCGACCCCGCCGAGGTTACAGGCGCTCGGCGATCACGGCGTAGTCGCGATTGCTGAACAGATGCCCGTTCAGCCGATCCACGTTCGCATTGAAGGTCTCCATCATCGCCACTTCTGCCGGTGTCAGGGTGGCGTCGCGACTCACCGCCATCGGCTGCAGCTTGTACTCGGGCGGGTACGGCGACAAGTACCGCACCTCAACATGATGGAACCCGGCCGTCGTCACCAGGAAGCTGAGCGTGTCCGGGTGCAGCGGCCACACGTGGGTCACGTCGCGAATGTAGCTGTCGAAAAACGCCGACCAGCACGCCGGGTTCAGCGTCTCGAGCACGATGCGGGATCCGGGCCTCAGCGCGTGGAACGCCACATCCAGCAGGCGCATCAGGTACCCGGGCTGAAAGTGTTCGACCACCTGCGCGGCGAACAATCCGCCCAGCGAGCGGTCCGGCAGGCCCTCGAGACATGTCAGCGCATCCGCTTCGTCAACAGCAAGGCCACGGCTGCGGCACAGTTCGACCATCTCGTGGTTGATATCGAGGCCGCGCGCCCCGACGCCGCGATCGCGCAACGCCGCGAGAAATTCCCCGCGGCCGCAACCCAGGTCCAGCACGTCGCTGGCGCCATCGAACAACGGCAGGTATCCAGCGATCCGCTCGCTGATCAGGCTTTCGGGCCCGCGGAATTTATGCTCGAAGCCGACATACTTGTAGGCGTTCACCGCATCGGGGTGCGCCGCCGACCGCACACGCGACCCGACGGGTTCGGCGTGTTCGCCTGCAGCGGAACCGGCCGGGACCATCGGGCCGGCCTGGCCGCCGGGCGATGGCACCGCTGCCAGCAGTCGCTCCAATTCTCGTTTGAGAGTGGCGCTGGTCTGATTGACGTTTGCCAGCGTCTCGATTTGGTCGGCGAGGCTGGCGCGGAGTTCGTCGGTGGCCGCCGCGAGCGCCGCCGCGAGCCGCCTGTCCCTGGTTTGCGTCACCTCCCAGCGCATCGCCTGGACCGCGTTGGCTTCCTGAATGTGCGCCGCCATGCCCGATCCCACCACCATCTGGTGGCGGTAGCTCGTATCGACCAGTGGCCAGATGCGCTGCATGTACTGGATGAGGTGGTGGTGAAAGCGGCCGAGCGCCTGCATCTGCGCGCGTAAGTCGGCGGCGGTCGCATCGGCTGACGCTGCGTGGGTGGTGACGGCCTGGTTGAACCGCTGCTGCCGCCGCAGCACGCCGGCGAGCGGGAGGCGGATCAGTTTCCGGATCAGCGCCAGCAGGCGACCCACCAGCGACGGTGCTGGCGGCTCCTGCATCACTTCCCACAGCGGGGCCAACGCGTCGGCTCCGCGAGCGTCGCCCCGATCTGCCGCCGCGCGTGGGGGCTCGATGCTGGGGATGGTGCGGTCGACCGCCTCGAGGGCTTCCCGGTACCGACGCTCCGCGTCCTGCCGTTCGGTGGTCACACGGCTGGCGTCATCCGGCTGCAGCTCAACCTCAGGCACAGTCCCCACCTCGCGTTCTCCTCTCACGACCAGACCAGATCGACGCCCACGTCGGCGGCGATCTCGCGCGCCCGTTCCGCGCCGGTGACCACCAGATGCGCCGGCCAGGAGGGATGCGGACCGGGAGCCGACGCGGCCGCGCGGACCAGCAACGCCTCGTAATCCCCGGCCATCACGTCCACGGTCGCATGCCGGGTCCAATAGCCTCGCGCGGCGCTGCCGAGCCGATCTCGGAGCGCGCGATTTTCGGCCAGGTGGCGGATCGCCAGCGTCAGCATCCGCACCTCGTCGGTCAACTCGACGACAAACGCGATCGGCTCGCGGTCGCTGGCGGGCCGGCATCCAACCGGCAGCGGCCTCATCGATCGCGGATCGAGTGCGGGCACATCCGTCAGATGCGCAAGGTCGCTAATCACGGTCGCCTTGCCGGCAGCCAGGCAGCGCAGCCACGACGCTGAGGTTTCGCGCCCGGTTGGCCATCTCAGGCACAGGCACGCATCGGCCAGCGCGAGATAGCGCCCCAGCTCCGCGTCGGGCACGTAGCCGGTGACCACGACGCGGTCGCCCACGCCCGCCTCCGCGGCATCGCGGCGAACGTCGTAGTACTCGGCTGCCGCGCCCACCGCCAGCAACCACGGCTCGGCGGCAATCCCGCTCGCCTTGATCTGCGCCAACGCCTGCACCACCGACGGCAGCCGTTTCTCCGGGGTGGCCTGGCCGAAGGCGACCAGCACGACGGCGTGATCCGGAATCCCGAGCGCGGATCGCAACGCGCGCGGATCGTCACGGACCGTCGCGGTCAGGTCGCCCACGCCTTGCCGAATCGCGACGACGGTGGCGCCCGGGCAGGCGGCCGACAATTCGTCCGCCAGCAGCGCATTGTGCACGGCGGCGATCGAGGCGGCTTCGACCGGGATCCTGATCATCGGGTGGTCGTAGTAGATAGAGGGGATCGCCTCGCCAAGGCCCGCGATGACCACTTCGTGCAGCGCGCGGGGCGCGCGGGGATGGCAATACGAGAACTCGGCCCGGTACTGGTCGAAGCGCCCGCCCTCGATCAGGCTGGCCGCCCGCGCGTGGTGCAGTTGTCCGTCGTGGATGACGACGAGCCCCGGATACCGCACCATGTACGGCCAGAGGTAGTCGTGGCAGCGCTGGTTGCCCACCTGGTACACGCAGACATCGAACGGCCGGGTGGCGTGCTGCCAGGGAAAATCGTGCGCGCCGCGGATCGGCACGCCGGCCATCGGCGTGACGCGTCCCGCGCCGGGCCCACCCTCTCCGTCGTCGACAAACGCCTCAATGTGATGGCCCGAAGCCAGCCGCGGGAGCAGTTCGGCGCAGTACGCCGCGATGCCGGACCGATCGGGCGGAAGGGGGCTGAACCAGGCAATGCGCATAGGCCCTACCACCGTAGCACGAGTTTGACTTGCCCATGCTCCCCCTGGTCCGATAGCATGATTGCGACTTATGCAGAGCTGGCTTTCGATTGTGCTTCTGGCCGCCCTGGGCATCGCCTTCTCCCTCGGGTCGGTCATTATGGCGAGGGTGCTCGGGCCGCGGAATCCGACGGCCGAGAAGGAAGCGCCGTACGAATGCGGCATGCCGCCGGTGGGCGACGCGCGGGAGCGCCAATCGGTGAAGTTCTATCTGGTGGCGATGATCTTCCTGCTGTTCGACATCGAAGTGGCGTTTCTGTATCCGTGGGCGATGGCCCTGCGCGATCTGCGCTGGACCGGATTCGCGCAGGTGCTCGTCTTTTTCATGATTCTGGTGGCGGGTTATACGTACGTGTGGAAGAAGGGCGCCCTCAATTGGGATCGACCCTGACGCGAAGGCGGCGGCACCTATGATCGAGATTCCGGTTCTGACGACCACCGTCGAGAAGATGGCGCAGTGGGCGCGCCGGTCGTCGGTGTGGCCGGTGACGTTCGGCCTGGCGTGTTGCGCGATCGAAATGATGTCGATGGGCGCGTCGCGCTACGATCTGGCCCGGTTCGGGGCGGAAGTGTTCCGGGCCTCGCCTCGCCAGGCGGATTTGATGATTGTGGCTGGCCGGCTGTCGCGGAAGATGGCGCCCGCCTTGCGGCGCATCTACGACCAGATGCCCGAGCCCAAGTGGGTGATCTCGATGGGCGCGTGCGCGTCGTGTGGCGGCGTGTTCGACAACTACGCGATCGTCCAGGGCGTCGACAAGGTCGTGCCCGTTGATGTGTTCGTCCCCGGCTGCCCCCCTCGGCCGGAAGCCTTGCTCTACGGCATCATCTCGCTGCAGCGGAAGATTGACCAACAGCGGGCGTTCGAATATCCCCGCGGATAGTTTCGTCAGATCCATGGATTCACCCGCGATTGTCGCCGCTCTGGAAGCCCTTGTGCTTGGCGCCCGCGTCGAGGCGCTGGCCGCCATCGACCAGCCGGTTGTGCTGGTTGGTGCCGAGTCGCTGGTGGCGGTGTGTCTGGCGCTACGCGATGCCCCCGGTCTGGGGTTCACCGCCCTGATCGACATCGTCGGCGTCGACATGCTGCCCAGGACGCCGAGATTCGACATCAGCTACAGCCTGGTGGCCACCAGCGTGCCAGCCAGACTGCGCGTCAAGGTGCGCGTGGACGCCGAGTCGGCGCACCTGCCGTCGGTAGTGGGCGTGTGGCCCGCGGCGGGCTTTCTCGAACGCGAAGTCTGGGATCTGCTCGGCGTGTCGTTCGACGGCCACCCCGACTTGCGCCGGCTGCTGACGCCCGAAGACTGGACCGGCCATCCGTTGCGCAAGGACTATCAGGTGCAGATCGACGCGCCGGTGAAGGTGCACGCGCCGCTGCAGATGACCGAAGAACAGTTCCGCGCCAGCATCGAGGGCGACCGACACGTCCGGAAAGGCGACGCCTGATGGCGGACGATTTCGCGCAGGTCGTGTCGGGCACGCTCGAGGCGGCGATTCGCCTGCACGAACTGGCGCGCACCGCGTCGGTCGATGGGACGGTTGCAGCCGCCACCGCCATGGTGACCGCGCTGCGCGCGGGCGGGAAGATCCTGGTGTGCGGCAACGGCGGCAGCGCTTCGGACGCCCAGCATTTCGCCGCCGAGCTGGTGGGCCGGTTCGAGCGCGAGCGGCGCGCCCTGCCGTCGATTGCGCTCACCACCGACACGAGCATTCTGACGGCCATCGGTAACGACTATTCCTACGACCGGGTGTTTGCCCGGCAGGTCGAGGCCATCGGCCGCGCCGGCGACGTGCTGTTGGGCATTTCGACCAGCGGCGGGTCGCGCAACGTGCTCGAAGCTTTTCACACGGCGACCGCGGGCGGCCTGGTCACCGTCGCCCTCACCGGCCGGGACGGTGGTGTGGTGGGCGCGGCGGCCGGCATTCACGTCAACGTGCCGTCGCCGTCGACCGCGCGCGTGCAGGAGGTGCACCGGACGCTGATGCACGCGATGTGCGAGCTGATCGAGCGGGAGTTGTATGCCTGACCTTCGCACCGAAATCATGACCGTCAATATGGGGCCGCAGCACCCCAGCACGCACGGCGTGCTGCGCCTGGTGCTGGAGCTGGACGGCGAGACGGTGCTCTCGGTGATGCCGACGATCGGCTACCTGCACACCGGCATCGAGAAGACCATCGAGCGAAAGAAATGGCAGCAGGTGGTGCCGCTGGTCGAGCGGATGGACTACCTGAGTTCGCACTCGAACTCGCTGAGTTACGCGCTCGCCGTCGAGAAACTGCTCGGCCTCGAGGTTCCCGATCGGGTGAAGTGGATTCGCGTGCTCTTGGTCGAGCTGCAGCGCATCAACAGCCACCTGGTGTGGCTCGGCACCCACGTGATGGATCTGGGCGCCTTCACGGTGATGCTCTACACGTTCCGTGAACGCGAACTCATCCTCAACGTCAACGAGTTGATTGCCGGGTTCCGGATGTTCCCGAGCTACATCCGGGTGGGCGGCTTGCGGGAGGATCTGTCGGACGGCTTCCACAAGGCCGTGCGGGACATCCTCGATCTGCTGCCCGGCAAGATCGACGAGTACGAGGATCTGCTCACCAAGAACCGGATCTTCGTCGACCGCACCCGCGGCATCGGCGTCCTGTCGCGGGCCGACGCGCTGGCCTGGGGGCTGGTGGGACCGATGGCACGCGGGTCCGGGGACACCTACGACGTGCGGAAGGCCTTCCCGTACTGCGGGTACGAGACATTCGACTTCGACGTGCCCATCGGGGCCGCGGGCGACGTGTTCGACCGGTACCTGGTGCGGGTCGACGAGATGCGGCAAAGCGTGCGGATTTGCCAGCAGGCGCTCGCCCGCATCAGCCCGAGGGGCGTGTTTGCCGCTGCAGACCCACGTGTGGTGCCGCCGCCCAAGGACAAGGTGTACGCCGAGATGGAGGCGCTGATCCAGCACTTCCTGATTTTCTCGCAGGGCTTTTCGGTGCCGGCCGGAGAAGCGTACGTGCCGGTCGAAGGCCCGCGCGGCGAGCACGGCTGCCACGTCGTGTCGGACGGGAGCAACCGGCCGTGGCGTGTCAAGATGAGGTCGCCGTCGCTGATGGCCTGTCAAGCGATTGAACTGATGGCCAGAGGCGGGCTGATAGCCGACGTTGTCGCCGTGATCGGCTCGGCCGACGTCGTGATGGGGGATGCGGACCGGTGACTTTCCACCCGAAGATGCCGTACGACACCGGGCTGCACACGTCGGGGCGCCGTGTGCCCGAGCAGGGCGAGCCCTTTGCGTTCACACCCGAGAACCAGGCTCGCCTCGACGAGATTGCGACGCGGTATCCGCCCGAGCGCCGCCGCTCGGCGCTGCTGCCCGCGCTCTACCTGGTGCAGCGCCAGCAGGGCTATATCTCGGGGCATGCGATGCAGTACGTCGCCGACGCGATCGGCGTCACGCCGGCCGAGGTCGAAGACGTCGTGTCGTACTACGCGATGTTCTACTCGCAGCCGGTGGGCAAGTATGTGCTCCAGGTGTGCCGCACGCTGTCGTGCGCGCTCAACGGCGCCGAACGCGTCACCGAGGCGCTGTCGGCCAAATTGGGCATCAAGCCCGGCGAAACCGATTCGACCGGCATGTTCACGCTGATGGAAGTGGAGTGCCTGGGCGCCTGCGATCGGGCGCCGGTGGTGATGGTCAACGATGACTGGCACGAGTGCCTCAAGCCGGGGGACGCGGCCAAGTTGGTCGACGACCTCCGCGCCAAGGGGCCGGACGCGGTGACGGGCTGTCACCTGTGCATCGAGAAGAGGGCGTAGTGGTGCGAGTGATCGCACCTGCCCGCGGCGAGTCGTGATGTCAGAGACGGTGTCGGGGCGCGATTCACCGCGCCCGCGAGTCGGCCCATGACGACCTATGGCATTTGAACCAGTGCTCACCAGTTTCGTTCGCGAGCCCAACAGCTTCACGCTCGACGTGGCGCTCGGGCACGGGGCCTACGAAGGCCTTCGCCAGGCGTTGACGATGGCGCCGGCGCAGGTGATCGAGACCGTGAAGGCCTCCGGATTGCGGGGCCGGGGCGGGGCGGGTTTTCCGGCCGGCATGAAGTGGGGCTTTGTCCCCAAGGACAGCGCCAAGCCCAAGTACGTGTGCTGCAACGCCGACGAAAGCGAGCCGGGCACCTTCAAGGATCACGTGCTGATGGAGCGCAACCCGCACCTGGTGCTCGAGGGGTGTGCGATTGCCTGCTACGCGATTGGCGCCAAGGTGTCGTACATCTACATCCGCGGCGAATTCCACCACGTGGCCGACGTGCTCGAAGGGGCCATCGCCGACGCGAAGGCGCGCGGCTATCTGGGCCACAACATCTTCGGGAGCGGACTCGACTGCGACATCTTCGTGCATCGCGGCGCCGGTGCGTACGAAGCGGGCGAGGAATCGGCGCTGCTCGAGTCGCTCGAAGGCAAACGCGCACAGCCGCGCCTGCGGCCGCCGTTCCCGGCGGTGGTCGGGCTGTACGGCTGCCCGACGGTGATCAACAACGTCGAAACGCTCGCCAACGTGCCGGCCATCATCACCCGAGGGCCGGAGTGGTTCGCCGCGCTCGGCCCCGACAAGAACGGCGGGCCCAAACTGTACTGCATCAGCGGGCACGTCGCCAGACCGGGCGTCTACGAAGCGACGATGAGGACGACGGTCCGGCAGTTGATCGACGACTACGCCGGCGGCATCCGGAACGGCCGCGCGCTGAAGGCCGTGATTCCCGGCGGGTCCTCGACCCCGGTGATGCTGCCCGATGCGATCGACTGCGAAGCCAGCTACGACGGCATTGCGAAGGCCGGGTCGATGCTGGGATCGGCGGCGATGATCGTGATGGACGACAGCACCTGCATGGTGTGGGCGGCCGCCAACCTGATTCACTTTTACCGTCACGAGTCGTGCGGCAAGTGCACGCCGTGCCGGGAAGGGGCCGACTGGATGCTGAAGATCCTGCTCAAGATCGAGCGGGGCGACGGCGAGATGCGCGACCTGGACTTGCTGCAGAGCGTGGCGAACAACATCACCGGCAAGACGCTGTGCCCGTTCGGCGACGCCGAGGTGGCGCCGGTGCTCAGTACGCTCCAGCATTTCCGGCACGAGTACGAGGCACATATCCGCCAGGGGCGGTGTCCGCTGCCGGCGGACTGGCGGTGTTCTCCATGATTCCTCTCTATGTGGCTCAGTTCGGCATCATCCTCGCCGTGTTCGGCCTGCTGCTCGTGTCGGCGGCCATCATGGTGTATTCGGAGCGCAAGGTGGCGGCCATCATCCAGCAGCGGTACGGGCCGTACCTGGTGGGCCCGAAGGGCATGCTCCAGCCGATTGCCGACGTCATCAAGCTGATTTTCAAAGAGACCCTGCGACCCAAGGGAGCCGACCGCGCGCTCTTCATGCTCGCCCCTCTGATTTCGGCGACCGCCGCGTTCACCGCGTTTGCCGTCGTGCCCTTCGGCGCCGAGACCGACCTGTTCGGGTTGATCGACCACAAGATCAGCCTGCAGGTGGCCGACCTCAACGTGGCCTTGCTGGTGCTGTTCGCCATCACGTCGGTCAGCGTCTACGGCATCGTGCTGGCCGGCTGGAGTTCCAACAGCAAGTACTCCCTGCTCGGCGCGCTGCGGTCGGCCTCGCAGATGATCAGTTACGAGCTGTCGTACGGCCTGTCGCTGGCCTCGGTGCTCGTGGTCGCCAACTCGCTCTCGCTCACCGAGGTGGTCAACGCGCAGAGCGGGAACTGGTTCGGGTTCATTCCCCGGTGGTTCGTGTTTCTGCAGCCGGTCGGGTTCTTCATCTTCATGGTGGCGGGGGTGGCCGAGACCAACCGCGCGCCGTTCGATTTTCCGGAGGCCGAGCAGGAGCTGGTGGCCGGCTACCACACCGAGTACAGCAGCACGCCGTTCATGATGTTTTTTCTCGCCGAGTACATCAACATGGTGACGGCGGCGGCGGTGGCCACGGACCTGTTCCTGGGCGGCTGGCACGGGCCGTGGCTGCCCGAGTACCTCGGCTGGATGTGGTTCCTGGCGAAGATCGCCGCGATTCTGTTCTTCTACATCTGGATGCGCTGGACGCTGCCGCGCCTGCGCTACGACCAACTGATGACGTTCGGGTGGAAGGTGCTGCTGCCGCTGGCCGCCCTCAACCTGATCGTGACGGCGGCGGGAGTGATCTACTTTGGGAACTGAGCTGCTGCTGTTCTATCTGTTCGGCGCGGTGGCCCTGGGGGCGTCGTTGCTCGTGGTGCTGGGCCGGAACCCGATGCACAGCGTGCTCATGCTGATTGTGTCGTTTGCCGCGCTGGCCGGCCTCTACATCACGCTCGACTCGCCGTTCGCCGCCGTCATCCAGATCATCATCTATGCCGGCGCCATCATGGTGCTGTTCCTGTTCGTCGTCATGCTGCTCAACGCGCACAAGGAGGACGCCCTGGTGGCGGCCGGTGCGCCGATGGGGGCCAAGCCGCTCTATGCGGGCGCCGGGCTGGCCGTCGTGCTGGCGGCCGAACTGGTCTGGGCGCTGGTGCGCGCACCGCAGGGCAGCGGCGGCCCGATGTCCGGCGGCGCCTCGCCAGACGCGGCCGCGCTGGAATCGGTTCGCGGCCTCGGGCAGTTGCTGTTCACCGACTACGGGTTCGCCTTCGAAGTCACGTCGATTCTCATCATCGTGGCGATGGTGGGTGCCGTGGTGCTGGCCAAGCGGGAGTTGTAGCGCGATGGTAACGCTCGATCACTACGTGATGCTGTCGGCGCTGCTGTTCGCCACCGGGACGATCGGCGTGTTCCTGCGGCGCAGCGTCATCACGATGCTGTTGTCGATCGAGGTGATGCTGAACGCCGTCAACCTGGCCTTCGTCGCCTTCGGCCGATCGATCGGGTCGGCCGACGGCCAGGTGATGATGTTCTTCGTGGTCACCGTCGCCGCCGCCGAGGCCGCCGTCGGCCTCGCGTTGGTGATTGCGCTGTTCCGGCACCGTGAAACGCTCAATCCGGACATGTTCACCAGCTTGAAGTGGTGAGGGGATTCGTGCTGCGCTTTATTCCGCTGCTGCCGTTTATCGGGTTCCTGATCAACCTCTCGCTGGGCCGACGCCTCGCGAAGACCGCGTCGGGCGCCGTCGCCTGCCTGGCGATGTTCGGCGCCTTCGTGGTCTCGGCCTGGTCGGTGTGGACCCTGGTGCAGATGCCGCCCGATTCGCGGGGCATCGTCGATCAGATTGCGCCGTGGGTGGAGTCGGGCGCCTTGTCGATTCCCTTCACGCTGCGCCTGGACCCGCTGGGGGCCCTGATGGTGCTGGTGGTCACCGGCATCGGCTTCCTGATTCATCTCTATTCGACCGCCTACATGCACGAAGAGCGCGACAGCGAGTACGCGCGGTACTTCTCGTACCTCAACCTGTTCGCCTCGTTCATGCTCGTGCTGGTGCTGGGCGCCAACTTCCCGGTGATGTTCGTCGGATGGGAGGGCGTGGGCCTGTGCTCGTACCTGCTGATCGGATTCTGGTTCTCCAAGAAATCGGCGTCGGACGCGGGCAAGAAGGCGTTTATCGTCAACCGCATCGGCGACTTCGGATTCCTGCTCGGCATGTTCATCGTGTGGGTGCAGTTCGGCACGCTCGACTTCCAGGGGGTTGCGCACGCGGCCGGGCAGCTGCCGGTTGAGGCGGTCTTCGGCACGCTGTCGATGGCCACGCTGCTGCTGTTTGTCGGCGCCACCGGCAAGTCGGCGCAGATTCCCCTCTACGTCTGGCTGCCCGACGCGATGGAGGGGCCGACGCCGGTGTCGGCGCTGATTCACGCGGCGACCATGGTGACGGCGGGCGTCTACATGATCGGGCGCAACGCCGTGCTGTTCAGCCACGCCCCCGAGACGCTGGCCGTGGTCGCGGGCATCGGGGTGGCGACCGCGCTGATGGCCGGCACGATCGGCCTGGTGCAGAACGACATCAAGCGGGTGCTGGCCTACTCGACGGTGTCGCAGCTCGGACTGATGTTCGTGGCGATGGGCGTCGGCGCGTTTGCCGCCGGCATCTTCCATCTCTACACGCACGCGTTCTTCAAGGCGCTGCTGTTCCTCGGCTCCGGCGCGGTGATCCATGCGCTGGCGGGCGAGCAGGACATCCGCCGGATGGGCGGCCTGCGGCGCGAGCTGCCGGTGACGTACTGGACGTTTCTGATTGGGTCGCTGGCGATCGCCGGCGTGCCGCTGCTGTCGGGCTTCTTCAGCAAGGACGAGATTCTCTGGAAGGCGTTCTCGGGAGGTCACTACGTGGTGTGGGCGGTGGCCGTGGTCGCCTCGCTGCTGACGGCGACCTATATGTTCCGCCTGGTGTTCCTCACCTTCCACGGCGAGCGGGCCGAGCCGCGCGCGGCAGACAGCAGCGACGACGGGCGCGCCGTCGCGCCGCACGATGCACATGGCGGTGGGGCGCACGACGCGCACGGCGTTGCGGCGGGCGGTCACCACGGCGAGAGCGACGGGGGGACCCATCTGCACGACGCGCCGCCGGCCATGGCCGCCGCGCTCATCCTGCTGGCGATCGGGTCGATTGTGGCGGGCTACATCGGTGTGCCCACCGTGATCGGCGGCAGCAACCGCATCGAGGCGTTCCTGGAACCCAGTTTCGCCGTTCCAGGCATTGAGATCGACGCCGCGAAATTGGGTTCCAACCACGCCGACGCTCGGCCGGATCAGGCGAGCGGAGACGGGCATGCAGCTGAGTCTCCAAGTCCCGTCGCCGGCGAGAACCACGCGGCCGAAGGCCAGAGGTCAGCCGCACACGCGGTCGAAGGCCAGGAGCCAGCCACCCATGCGGCGTCGGCCCAGGACCACCAGACCGAGCTCACGCTGATGGCCTTTTCAAGCGGGATTGCGTTGGCGGGCATCGGCCTGGCGGCGTATTTCTGGCTGCGGCGGCGCGACCTGACCGACCGCATCGCTGCCGCGTTCTCCGGCCTGCATCGGCTGCTGCTCAACAAGTATTTCGTCGACCAGGCCTACGACGCGGCCATCGTGCAGCCGATCTATCGAGCATCGGAACGAGGCCTGTGGACCGTCGTGGACACCGGCATGATTGACGGCACCGTCAATGCGGTCGGCCGGTCGGTCGCCGGCTGGAGCAGCGCACTCAGGCTGCTGCAGACCGGTTCGATTCGTGCGTATGCGCTCTCGATGTTCGTGGGCGTGGTCGTGATTCTCGGATACTACGTATGGCGGTAGTGCCCATGCTTTCAATGCTCATCGCGCTGCCGCTGGTTGGCGCGGTGCTCCTGCTGCTCATTCGCCATCGCGAGGGCGGGCACGACCGGGTCGTGCACCGGGTCGCGCTGGGGATCTCGCTGGTCGAGTTCCTCGGAACGCTGTGGCTGTGGGCGCGGTTCGACCCGCGTCTGGCCGACTTCCAGTTCGTCGAGCGCATCGAGTGGATCCCGTCGTTCGGCATCCAGTACGCCGTGGGCGTGGATGGCATCAGCCTGTTTCTGGTCGTGCTCACCGGATTCCTGACGCCGCTCGCGTTGTTGTGCTCGTGGGAGTCGGTGCACCAGAAAGTGTCGGCGTTCTGCGCCTTCATGCTCGCGCTGGAAAGCGCCATGATCGGCGTCTTCCTGTCGCTCGACATGTTCCTGTTCTACGTGTTCTGGGATGCGATGCTCATCCCGATGTACTTCCTGATCGGTGTGTGGGGGTACGAGCGGCGCGTGTATGCCACCGTCAAGTTCATCCTCTACACGATGGCCGGCAGCGTCCTGATGCTGGTGGCGATCATCGGCCTGGCGTACACCCACGCCGCGGCCACCGGCGGGGTGTACAGCTTCAGTTACGAGGCGCTGCTCCAGATCTCGGTGCCGCAGCACCTGCAGTTCTGGTTCTTCCTCGCCTTCGCGCTCGCGTTTGCCATCAAGGTGCCGCTGTTCCCGTTTCACACGTGGCTGCCCGACGCGCACGTCGAGGCACCCACCGCCGGCTCGGTGATTCTGGCCGGTGTGCTGCTCAAGATGGGCACCTACGGCCTGCTGCGGTTCGCGTTCCCGCTGTTCCCCGACGCCGCGACGTACTTCGCCCCGTATCTGGCGACGCTGGCCGTCGTCGGCATCGTGTACGGCGCGCTGGTGTCGATGGTCCAGCCCGACATGAAGAAACTGGTGGCCTATTCGAGCGTCAGCCACCTGGGGTTCGTCGTGCTCGGCCTGTGCGCGATGAACGTGCAGGGCCTGCAGGGGTCGGTCTACCAGATGCTCAACCACGGCGTGTCGACCGGCGGACTCTTCGTGATCGTCGGCATGCTGTCGGACCGGCGCCATACCCGACTGATCTCCGAGTTCGGCGGGCTCAAGCACGTGATGCCGAAACTGGTGGCCGCGTTCTTCGTCGTGACGCTGTCGTCGATCGGGCTGCCGGGGCTCAACGGATTCGTGGGCGAGTTCCTGATTCTGCTCGGCGCGTTCCGCTGGGATCCGCGCTTCGCCACGGTGGCCGCGACCGGCGTCATCCTGTCGGCCGTGTACATGCTGTGGATGTTCCAGCGCGTCAACTACGGGACCGTCACCAATCCGAAGAACGAAGGCCTCAAGGATTTGAGCGTGCGTGAGCGCTGGGTGATCACCCCGATTATCGTGATGGCGATCGTCATGGGGATCGCGCCGTCCGTGTTCCTCAATCCGATGCGCCCGGCGATCGATCGCGTCGTGGCGCGTATGGCCGAAGGGCAGCCAGGGCGGCTGGTGAAGCTGGCGCCGGCGGTCCCGAAGGGATCGCAGGGCGTCGCCCGGCCGGCAGCGGCGGTCGGCCCGGTGTCGACGAACTCTGACAACAGGGGTCTGACCCCGATTGCGGGCAGGTGACGAGCGTGTCCATGATGAGCCCGGCCCTGAATGCCGTCATTCCCATCATCTGCGTGACGTTGGCCGGCCTGACGTGCATGCTGGCCGAAGCGTTTCGCGCGCGCGGCGAACGTCTGCCGATCGGCGGCCTCGGCATCATCGGCCTGGTGGGCGCGGGCGTGTCGTCGGTCTTGCTGTGGGGCCGCCACGCCGAGAGTTTCGGCGTCGTGGTGGCCGACGACTTCGGCTTGTTCGTCGGCCTCGTGCTGATCGTGATCGGCATCCTGACGATCGCGTTTTCGCCCAGCCTCATCGAGCGGGACAATCTGCCGCAGGGCGAGTACTACGCCCTCCTGCTGTTTGCGATCGCCGGGATGATGCTGATGGCGGTGGCCACCGATCTGGTGATCATCTTCCTGGCCCTCGAGGTGTTCTCTCTGTCGATTTACGTGCTGACCGGCATGCGTCGCGAGGTCTTCGCGTCGACCGAAGCCGCGTTCAAGTACTTCCTGCTGGGTGGATTCTCGAGCGCGCTGTTTCTCTACGGCATCGCGCTGACCTACGGCATCGTGCACAGCACGCGCCTGGATCGGATCGGGACGGCGATGGCGGCCCAGTCCGACGCGGCGAGCCCGTTGGTGCTGGTGGCGATGGGATTGCTGCTGGTCGGGTTCGCGTTCAAAGTCTCGGCGGTGCCGTTCCATATGTGGACGCCGGATGCCTACGAAGGGGCGCCCACCATCGTCGCCGGATTCATGTCGACCGCGGTCAAGGCCGCCGCGTTCGCCGCTTTCGTGCGCGTGTTCTTGTCGGCGCTTGATCCGCTGCGCGCCGACTGGATCCCGGTGGTGTGGGCGCTGGCGATCTGCACGATGATTCTGGGCACCGTGGTCGGCGTGGCGCAGAGCAACATCAAGCGCATGCTGGCCTACTCGAGCATCGCGCACGCGGGCTACCTGCTGGTTGCGCTCGTGGCGGGCAACAGCTCAGGCAAGGCCTCGATCCTGTTCTACCTGCTCGTGTACGCCATCACCAATCTCGGCGCCTTTGCGCTGATCGCGCTGCTCGGCACGCGCGAGGCGCCGCTGGAGCAACTCGACGCCTACAAGGGCCTGTGGTACTCGCGACCCGTCGCGTCGTTCCTGTTGACGGTGTTCCTGCTGTCGCTCGGAGGATTCCCGCCCACCGCCGGGTTCGTGGCCAAATGGTACGTCTTTACCGCGGCCGTCACCGCCGGGCAATACACCCTGGCGATTGTCGGCCTGCTGACCAGCGTGGTCTCGGTGTTTTTCTACCTGCGGGTTGTCGTGTTGATGTACATGTCGGGCCAGGTCGAAGGCCCGGCCGCCACCGCGCTGCCCAGGACGGCCATGGCAGCGCTGGTAGCGTCGGTACTGGCCCTGTTCTACCTGGGTGTGATGCCGGCTCGCCTGCTCGACCTGGCGGCTGCGTCGATCTCGACGATTTTCTAATCCCGCCTTTTCTCTGGTGTCCGCACGTCAGCACGCCATTCCCGCGAAGGCGGGAATTGGTGCCTGGCGCAGCGTCGTGTGGCGACGCGGAGATCGAGATCGGGCGGGCACAACTGCTACCGGATCGCCAGCAACCCTGCGATGAGGCCTTCGTCTTGGTCGTCGAAGACCGTGCGGAGGTCGAGCACCACGCGTTCGCGGTCGATGCGCGCGATGATGGGGAGATCGCGGCGGCGCAGCGCCGAGGCGAGCGCGTCCGGCGACAGCGACCGGTGCGCCAGCGACACCAGTCGCGTCGGCAGGGTGGCGCCAGGCGTGGTGCCGCCGCCCACCGTGGATCGGCCGTCGATGATCTCCGCGACGTAGAGGCCCGACGCCCCGGCGGCTTCGGCCACCAGCCGGGCCCGGCGCTCGATGTCGGCGGGCGTTCGCAGCAGCATCGCCACCACCGGTACCGTTTCGCCCGCCCGACCTGCCGCGTACTCGGCAAGCGTGCCGGCCAGTGCCGCGTACACGAGTTTGTCGACACGCAGCGCGCGCATCAGCGGATGGCGCCGAATCGACTGCACCAACTCCGTGCGACCGACGATAATGCCAGCCTGCGGGCCGCCCAGCAGCTTGTCGCCGCTGAAGCAGACGACGCCGATGCCGGCCGCGACGCTGGCCTGCACCGTCGGCTCGTCTCCGATCAACGCGGCGGCGTGCGGCGCGTCGTCGAAGCGCAGGCCGCCGGGGCCGGCCGACGACACGAGTCCTCCGAGGATGTGCCCGCTGCCCAGATCCTCGGCCACCATCAAGCCGTGATCGCGTCCGACCGCCACCAACTCCTCGAGGGACGGCTGCTCGGTAAAGCCCTCGATGGTGAAGTTCGATCGGTGCACGCGCAGAATGAGCGCCGAGCGGTCGGAGACGGCCGCAGCGTAATCGGAGGCGCGAGTGCGGTTGGTCGTCCCGACCTCGCGCAGCACCGCGCCCGACTGCTGCATTACGTCAGGCACGCGAAAGCCGCCGCCGATTTCGACCAACTCGCCGCGCGACACGATCACCTCGCGCCCTGCGGCGAGCGCGGCCAGCATCACCATGGTGGCCGCGGCACAGTTGTTGACGACCACGGCCGCCTCGGCCCCGGTGAGCCGGCAGAGCAACGCCTCGGCGTGCTCGTCGCGATGCCCGCGTTCGCCGCGTTCCACGTCGTATTCGAGCGTGACGTACCGTTGGCCCGCCTCGACCACCTGGGCCAGCGCGGCCGGCGAGAGCGGCGCCCGCCCGAGGTTTGTGTGGACGATGACGCCGGTGGCGTTGATGACGGGCCGCAACGACGACTGAAAGAGGCGCCGGAGATGCGCGGGCAGTCCGGCTTCGATGTGGGCGGCGGCGTGCTCGGCGGTGTCGGGCAGAGGCGTCACGCCGGTCGAGCCGCCGGCCGAGGCGTCGGTCGAGCCGCCGGCCATGCGCGTTCGGAGGGCGTCGGTCTCGGCGCGCAACGCCTCGACCACGGCGCGGTGGCCGAATTGGCGAACCAGCGCCTGCACGCCGGATCGCTGGAGAAGTTGGTCCACTGACGGAATGACGCGGTAATCTGGCATTGCTCCCACTCGCGCTGTCAGGATACCATCAGCCTGCGAGACTGAGAGCGCGTGCCGCGTTTGCTGCTGACGGGATCATCCATGGCCGACCGTCCGGAGGATGTCGATCGCCGGCCCCGGGAGGGGGAACACGATGCGGGGGCTGTCCCGCAGTTCCGTCCCGGCGATCGGTTCTGGCCCTACGCGCAGCTCGACGAGGAGCCATCCGACGAGGAACTCGCGAGCCTCGATGGCGATCTCCAGGACGCGCTGATGGAGAACCCGCCGCGTCGGCCGTTTTCCTACACCGTGGTGTTCGCCCCGTTCGACGCGCCCGAATACGAGCAGGCCGTGGCCCTGGCGCGCGCCAGCGGCGACTATCTGGAAACCGGATCCGGCGAACGCCGGCGCCACCGTGCCCGCTTCAAACCCGACCAGGTGGTGGCGATGCATCGGCTCTGGGAGCTGGTGGATCCGCGCACGACCAGCGACGTGCTCGTTGACGATCGACGGGTGCCGTACGCCCGCGAACTGTGGCTGCCGCTGCTCTGGTATTTGTTGCCCCACTAGTGCCAGCCTCTCCCTTTGACGGCGATTTCGTGATGCTCGAGGCCGAGTTGCGCAAACTCGAATCCGAGTACAACATGTTTTTCGCCGGTCAGTTGCCGCGCCCGCCGTGGGAGACACGGTCGCTGGTGCAGAGCACCATCAAGCGCATCGAGCGGGCCGTGCATATCCAGGGTGCCTACGCCGAGCGGTTCCGCTTTCAGACCATTCAATCGCGGTACGCGACGTTTGCGGATTTGTGGGACCGCGGCCTCCGGGCCCGAGAGGAAGGCCGCCCGGGGCCCTTTGGCACGCCCAGGCGGCGCGAGTCGGAAGAGGCTGCGCCGGTTGACGACCGAATCGTGCACGTGGCGTTGTTTGTCGAGCCGATGCGGGAGGTCGACAAGCTGCACGAACTCTACGACCGGCTGACCGAAGCGCGTCGGGAGCTGGGCGAAGCTCAGGTTCCGTTTCACCGGTTCGCGGGTCTGATTCGCGACCAGGTCAAGGCGATCCAGGCACGCGGCATTCCGGAAGTCGCGTTTCGCGTGGCGGTGAGGGGCGGGAAGATTTCGCTGACGGCCCGTGGCCTGAGAGGCGTGAAGAAAAGTCCGAAGCCGGAGTGACGCCTGGCGCCGGCTGTGTCGACGTCGGCGCACGGCAGCCCGCGTTCGCCTCCGCCCTTTCGACAACGATGCCCGGGACGGCTTGGTGGCCAGCCCCGGGCACACGGGTCGCGAGAACGACGCTAGGCCTTGGTGACGTTACCGGCCTGAGGTCCTTTCGGACCGTCGACGATCTCGAATTCTACGGCCATGCCCTCTTCGAGCGACCGGAAACCATTACCGTCGATGGCGGAGTAGTGCACGAAGACATCGCTGCCGCCCTCGCGCTCGATGAATCCGTATCCCTTCGCGTTGTTGAACCACTTCACCTTGCCTGTGATGCGCATTCGTGCCCTGCCTTGCCTCATGGCGGCGCTGAACGCACCGCGCGTCTTGCCAATCGGCCACGTCGGGGACGTGGCGTCACACACCCACTGATCTGATTCTCTTGCGGCGTTGGCCTGACAACGCCTGTCTCGAATGATACCGGCCGCTTTCAAAAGGTGTCAAGCGTACCGGCGCATCCGCCGACAGCGGCAGTTGGGGTAATCTGAATGGCCAATGGCGGCACCCTCAGCGAGGTTCTTGTATGCGAGCACTGATTAGCGTTTCGAACAAATCCGGCGTGGTCGCATTGGCCCGCGGGCTCGCCGACCGCGGCTGCACCCTCGTGTCCACGGGGGGGACCGCCAAGACGATCGCCGACGCCGGCCTGGCCGTGCTGCAGGTGTCGGAGGTGACCGGCGCGCCCGAGATGATGGACGGTCGTGTCAAGACACTGCATCCGGTAATCCACGGCGGCATCCTCGCCCGGCGGGAGAACGCAGGCGATCAGGCGGCCCTGGCGACATTCGGGATCGAGCCGATCGATCTGGTGGTGGTGAATCTCTATCCGTTCCGCGAAACCGCCGCCAAAGCCACCACCTCCTTCGATCACATGATCGAAGACATCGATATCGGCGGGCCGTCGATGATTCGGGGCGCCGCCAAGAACTTCCGCGACGTGCTCGTGGTGGTCTCCCCGGGCGACTACCTGCGCGTGCTGGACGAGCTGGACGCGCCCGAAGGGCCGAGCCTGGCGTTTCGCCTGGAACTGGCCCAGAAAGCCTTCGCCCACACAGCCGACTACGACACCGCGATCGCCAACGAACTCGAGGCGGTGGCCGTCGACGGTCACCACTACGCCCGCACGCCGAAGCGCGACACGATCGGGCCGCGCCTGTACGTGGCGACACGCAAGTTGCGGACGCTTCGGTACGGCGAGAACCCTCACCAGCCAGCCGGGTGGTACGTGCCGGGCGATGCGGCCGATGCCGATATTCCGGTCGTGCTGCAAGGCAAGGAACTCTCGTTTACCAATCTGCTCGACGTGGACGCGGCCTGCCGGATCGTCACGGAGTTTTCGGAAGCGGCGGCGGTGGTGATCAAGCACACCAACCCGTGCGGAGCCGCCACCGGCGCCACCCTTGCCGAGGCGTATGTTCGGGCGCGCGATGCCGACGCCCTCTCTGCGTTTGGCGGCATCGTGGGCTGCAATCGCGAAGTCGACGAGGCCACCGCGCGCGCAATTGCCTCGACGTTTATCGAGGCCGTGATTGCGCCGGCCATTTCCGAGGCCGCCCTGGCGGTGCTCGCCGCGAAAAAGAACCTGCGCGTGGTGATTGCGCCGGTGGCATTCGGGACCGTGGCGCCGAAGGGCCGCGGACTTGGGACGATGGACATCCGATCGGCGCTCGGCGGCGTGCTGGTCCAGGACCAGGACCGGGTGACCGAGGCGCACGATCCGTGGCCGTCGGCGACCGGCCCCGAGATCGTCACCAAGCGCGCGCCCACCGCAGCCGAGTACCGCGCCCTGCGGTTCGCCTGGCGCGTGTGCGCCCACGTCAAGTCGAACACCATCATCTTCACGAGCGACGATCGCACGCTGTCGGTGGGTGCCGGGCAGATGAGCCGGGTCGACGCGGTGAACGTCGCCACGCTCAAGGCCGCGTCCTCGGGTGTCGTGCTGCAAGGATCGGTCGCCGCGTCGGATGCGTTCTTCCCGTTCCGGGACGGGCTCGATGCGGTCGTGGCGGCCGGCGCGACCGCCATCGTGCAGCCGGGCGGGTCGGTGAAAGACGCCGAGGTGATCGCCGCGGCCGACGAACACGGAATCGCCATGGTGTTCACACGGAGACGGCATTTCAGACACTAGGATGAATCGTGCGCGGTCCAGGTCCGGGTCGCTCACGCAGGCCTGAGGGCGGAGGACTCCCGGTTTCAAAGCCCGTTCTGGCGGTCCGGGGTCTAAACGCTCACGCAGGCCTGAGGGCGGAGGACTCCCGGTTTCAAAGCCCGTTCTGGCGGTCCAGCGTCGGAACGCTCACGCAGGCCTGAGGGCGGAGGACTCCCGGTTTCAAAGCCCGTTCTGGCGGTCCGGGGTCGGAACGCTCACGCAGGCCTGAGGCGGTGGACTCCCGGTTTCAAAGCCCGTTCTGGCGGTCCGGGGTCTAAACGCTCACGCAGGCTTTGAAACCGTCTCCATGAGTTCGGCGGGCGAGACCGTGGCGGCGCCGAAGTGGCCGACGACGATGGCGGCGGCGTGGTTGGCCAGTTGGGCGGCCTCGCCCCGGGTCGAGCCCGCCCCCAGACTCAGCGCTATCGTGGCGATCACCGTGTCCCCGGCGCCGGTCACATCGGAGACTTCGCGGGCGACGGCGGGGAAGTGCAGATCGCCCGAGGGATCGATCAGCGACATGCCCTGTTCGCCGCGCGTGATGAGGACGCTCCGGCAATGCGCGCGTTCCATGAACACGTAGCCGGCGCGTCTGGCGTCTTCGTCGGAGCGGATCCGCATGTGCGTGGCCGTCTCGGCTTCGAGGTGGTTGGGCGTCACCAGCGTCGCTCCGCTGTAGTAGTCGATGTGCGGGATTTTGGGATCGACCAGTACGGGGACGCCGCGCATGCCCGCCAATTCGACCAGCCGCGACACCAGGCTCCGGGTGACCACGCCTTTCAGGTAATCGGAGACCACCACGACCGCGGCGTCGCCGACGTACTGGGCGACGCGATCCATCAGGGCCTGTTCGATCGCGGCGCCTGCATCGGCGTCGTGCTCGTAGTCGATTCTCGCCACGTGCTGGTTGCGCGTCGTGACGATGCGCTGTTTGGTGGTGGTGCGCCTGGCCGGATCGCCCAGCAGGCCGTCGCACCCGATTTGGCGGCTGCGAAGCTGGTCGCGCAGCACGTCGGCCGCGTGGTCGTGTCCGACCAGGCCGACCAGTTCGACCCTCCCGCCGAGCGCGCGCACGTTGTTGGCGACATTGCCGGCGCCGCCGATGCCGTACTCGTCGTGGTCGAATTCGACCACAGGGACCGGTGCCTCCGGCGAGATGCGGCTTACGCGGCCCACCACGAAGTGGTCGAGCATCACGTCGCCCACGATCAGGACCGAGCCTTCGGCAAAGCGGGTCACCAGTTCGCGGACGCGGAGGGCGGACAGCACAGGTGTCATCACAGTGGTTCCACTCGGTTACCGGGGCAGCGACTCGGTGGCGCCGAGCCCGCGCGGGCGCTCGGCGGCGAAGGGCACGGTGAGCAGCACGAAGACGAACATCAGAAAGATCGACGCGCCGAAGTTGTGTTCGAACATCCCGGCCCCCAGCATGCCGGCCAGGGTGCCGAGACCGGTCGCGGCCAGCGCCTTCGATCGTCCGCGGCGGAACAGCGCGACCAGGCCGACCGCCGCGCTGCCCACGAACCAGAGCCACGCGCCCAGGGCCAGAAGGCCTCGTTCGGCGGCAATCTGCATGGGCACGTTGTGCAGGTGCGGATTGACGCGTTCCACCGCTTCGGGATCTCTGAAGCGAACGTACACGTGCTCGACCATGTTGGGGCCCATCCCGGTGAGCGGGCTGGCGGCGATCATGCGGGCGCCTTCGCGCAGCATGGCCACGCGGTCCCGGTTGGTCGGATCGTTCAGGTCGAACATCGAATACATGCGCTGGGTCACCTGGGTCGGCGCCACGGCGAAAAACACCGCCAGCAGGATGGGCAGCACGCCGACCAGCCGGAAGTCTTTCATCAGGAACAGGACCGCCAGCGCGACGCTGGTGCCCACCCATGCGCTCCGCGTGAAGGTCAGCGCCAGTGCCACTAGCAGCGCCGGCAGCACGATGGCCGACCAGGTCCGGTCGCGGGTGTCGAACAGCACCCGCGCGGCCGCCGCCGTGGTCACCATCATCAGCAGTCCCGAATACTGCATGTAGTGTCCCATTGTGCCGTGCGGACGCTGGCCGAGATTGTTGTAGTGCAGGATGCCGTACTGCACGACGCCGAACACCGCACTCGCCGCCCCAAGCGTGATGGCGACCGTGACGGCGGTCCGCGCGCGGCCGGCGCGCGCGATCGCGAAGGTGGCCGGCACCACCGCGAAGAGCAGCAACTGCTTGCAGTCTTCGATGCTGGTGGACGGTTCGATCGAATAGACCGCCGACACCAGCGTGAGCACGGCGTATACGAGCAGCGGCCAGAAGAACGGGGGCGCCTCGAATCGGGTCCGGTCTCCGAGCAGCAGCCAGAGCCAGCAGACCACGGTCACGGCGGCGAGCACTTCGGCGGCGAAGATGGAGAACTGGAGTGCGCCGACGAACGCGTAAAACGACCAGACGGCCGCCTGTTCCAGACGTATGCGCTTCATGTGCGCACACTCGCATGTGTCCGGCTGCGATCCCGGGCAAGGGCGCGATTGGCCGCCGCCACGACTTCGACGGCGCCGATGTGTCGCAGGCACCGGAAATCGCCGGGTTCGCACACGCGCTGATGGCACGGGCGGCAGGCGAGCGACCCGATGCCGAGCGCTTCGGTCACCAGCGCCGGATCGCGCCATGGGCCCCACACCGCCGGCGTGGTCGGCCCGTACAGCACCACCATCGGAACCGGACCGGCCGACGCGATGTGCGCCGGGCCGCTGTCGCCGCCGATAAACAGCGCGGCGCGATTGGCCAGGCTTCTCAGTTCCGCCAGTTCCAGATCACACATGATGACCAGACGTTCGGGTGCCGCGCCAAGCGAGGTCGCCAGGCGTTTGACCGTTTCGGCGTGCAGGGTCTGGGCCGGCCCGGTCGTCAGGATGATACGTCGATTCGGCTGCGTCGCGGAGAGCGCCGCCGCGACGTCGGCAAACGAGGACTCGGGCCATCGGCGGAACGGGTTGCCGGCGCCGACGTGGATGACGATCAGTTCGTGAGTGGCCTCGATGCCGTGCCCGCGCAGTCGCGCGTCGAGCCGGAGTGCGGCCGAGGCCAGCGCTGGCATCTCGACCGGATCCGACGCCGGGTCGGGAGGCGGGGCACCGGGCAGCAGCGCCTCGATCAGATCCCATTGATTGCGTACCGAATGCCGATCGCGGTGACCGCGCGGCCGCGCCACCCGCCGGGTGTACATCCAACTGCGGCCCGACACCGTGTAACCGATGCGCACCGGGGCACCGGTGGCCAGCGCGAGCCACGAACTGCGGGGGCCGCCGTGCAGGTCGATCACCACGTCATACCGATCGCGGCGCACGCGCACCGCGAGGGCGGCGTCGGCGCGCCAGCGGGCCAGCCCCGACAACAGGGGCGCCACGATCACGGTGTCGAGATGAGGATTGGCGTCGACCACCGGTGCGGCCTGCGGCTCGACCAGATAGGTGAGCCTTGCCGCCGGATACGCCCGGCGCAGCGCCCGAATCAGGGGAGTCGTCAGCACGACGTCGCCGATCAGGCGCAGGCGGATGAGCAGGATCTTCAGGAGCGCTGCCTCACGAACGGCCGGGCTGGCCTTCGATGGTGGCCTCGTCAATCAGCATCACCGGGATGTCGTCTTTGACGGGGTAGACCCGACCGCACGCGTGGCACTTGAGGCCCGCGCCGTCGTTGACCGGCACCACGGGCGACGTCTTGCACGCGGGACACACCAGAATTTCCAGCAGTTCCGGGTTGACAGCCATCAGAATCAAGCCTCCGTTTACCCTGAGTTCACCGAGTCCCTGGCGGCGGCGGGTCTCAAGACGCCAGTCGTGCGCTGGCTGAAACCGTGGCGGCGCATCCGACCCAGCCGAGTCGAAGGGTAAGCTCCTGTCACTATAGCAGACCGAGATTGCGCCCAGGGCGCCGGCAGGGGGGCGTCGAGATGATGGATACCGGACCGCTTGTATGAAAGAATCGTCGGGTGATCCATTTGATTGTGAGCGTGGCGCTTGGGGTGGTCC
>Ga0194060_10000124_pt1 | contig 53795 bp, 47 predicted proteins | sample SepL225m_MetaG_FD_163427 | JGI IMG/M metagenome (GOLD analysis project Ga0194060, IMG submission 163427) | Anoxic zone freshwater microbial communities from boreal shield lake in IISD Experimental Lakes Area, Ontario, Canada - Sep2016-L222-5m | ecosystem: Environmental > Aquatic > Freshwater >... | reverse complement strand
CCTTCGACGCGGCGAGGCGTGGCGACAGTGCGGCATTGTTCTCGCGCACCATCACGTAGAGCCGGATGCCGAGCTTCCCCTCCTGCGCCATGCTCTTGAACAGATCGATCGTGGAGAACGACGATCCGGCGTCGTGGAACGTCGTCAGCCCCTTCGACAGGCACTCCTCGGCGGCCAACTGCACGACTCGCCGATCTTCGGCGGCGCGCTCCGGCGCGGGCCGTTTGTTGTAGGCCGCCTCTTCGGCCGCCCACAGCACGCCGCCAGCCGTCTCCCGAAACAGCCCGGTCGGATTGCCACTGGCGTCCTTTAGAATTTCGCCGCCGGCCGGATTGGGCGTCGCCTTCGTCACCCCCGCCACCTCCATCGCCTTCGCGTTGGCAAACGCGGCGTGACCGCTTGCGTGCTCGAGCACCACCGGGTTGTTCGGCGACACCTTGCTCAACGACTCGTGCGTGGGAAACCCCTCGACGTTCGGCTCGGGCCTGTGTGTCCACTTCTCCTGGTGCCAGCCGCGGCCCGAAATCCACGCGCCAGGCTTGGCTTTCCTGGCGGCCTCCGCCACCATCGCCACGATCTGTTCCCAACTCGTGGTCTTCGTCAGATCGAGCAGCAGCTTGGCACTTCCGACGCCGGTAAAGTGCCCGTGGCTCTCGATGAGACCAGGCACCGCCAGCGCCCCCTTGAGGTCGATCACGCGCGTTGACGCCGCGATATACGGCTTGATGTCGGCCTCGCTCCCGACGGCCACAATCCTGTCCCCGCGCATCGCCATCGCCTGCGCTTCGGGCCGGGCGTCGTCGATGGTGACGATCTTCCCGTTGTGGATGACGAGGGTCGCCGGCTCAACGCCTTTGGGCGGCTGGGCACCCGGACCCGCCGCGTGCGTCAGGGCCGAACACGCGACCAACACTACGCAGACTCGCAGAGCACGTCGAAGCCGGGTCGGCACGGTCGAACCTCCTTGTGGCGGATGGCGCTACCTTCGTTCTAGCGCAATCCCACACGCATCACAATGCAAATCCATCGCGACGGCTTGCCGCCGCCCGCCGCGGCCCTGCCACCGTCCGCCGCCCGGCCCGCCGTGTTACGATCCCCTTGGTACTCGCCCCGCGGAGGATTCGTCCACATGTCACGCATTGTCCCAATCCGCAGTCTTGCGCTCGAACTGGTGTTCGAGTAGTCCGGGGTGCAGGTTCCGATGCGTCGTCACGTCGTCATCGCCGGGCTGTGTGTGGCGTGGGCCCTGTCGGCGTTCGGGGTCGCGGGCACTGCCACTGCCCAGACGGTCCTGCTGAATGTCTCGTACGATCCGACGCGCGAGTTTTATCAGGAGATCAACGCGGCGTTTGCGGCCACCTGGCTGACCACAACCGGCACGCGGGTGTCGGTGACGCAATCGCACGGCGGCTCCGGCAAGCAGGCGCGGGCCGTGATCGACGGCCTCGAAGCCGACGTGTTGACGCTCGCGCTGGCCTACGACATCAACGCGATCAGCCGGCGATCGGGGTCCCTGCCGCCCACCTGGCAGACGCGTCTACCCCACAACAGTTGCCCGTACACCTCGACCATCGTGTTTTTGGTCCGCAGCGGGAACCCGAAGCACATCAAGGACTGGGACGATCTGGTCAAGCCGGGCGTGTCGGTGATCACGCCGAACCCGAAGACCTCGGGGGCCGCCCGCTGGAGTTATCTGGCCGCGTGGGCATTCGCGAAACGCCGGTACGGCGACGAGGCGCGCGCACGGGAATTCGTGGCGGCGCTCTTCAGGAACGTGCCGGTGCTCGACTCGGGTGCCCGCGGCTCCACCACCACCTTTGCGCAGCGGGGCATCGGCGACGTGTTGCTCTCGTGGGAGAACGAGGCCTTCCTCGCCCAGGAAAAGCTCGGGCGCACGCGGTTCGAGATCGTCACCCCGTCCATCAGCATGCTGGCCGAACCGCCCGTCGCGATCGTCGACAAGGTGGTGGATCGGCGCGGCACCCGGGCGGTCGCGCAGGCGTACCTCGAATTCCTGTACCAGACGAAGGGCCAGGAGATTGCCGCCCGCCATTACTACCGGCCCCGGGCATCCGACGTGATGGCACGTCTGGGCGCGCGCTTTCCGACGCTCACGCTGGTCAATATCTCAGACGCCATGTTCGGCGGGTGGGACGCGGCGCAAAAGAGGCATTTCGATGAAGGCGGCATCTTCGATCAGATCGTCGTCTCGCGGTAGGGCGTCGGCCCTGCCCGGCCTCGGTCTCACGCTGGGGTTCACACTGCTGTACCTCAGCGTGGTCGTGCTGGTTCCGCTGTCGGCGCTGGTGCTGCGCACCGCGGACCTGTCGTGGTCGGACTACTGGGCGACAGTCACCACGCCTCGGGCGCTGGCCAGTTACCGCCTCACGCTAGGCACGTCGATGGCCGCCGCCGGCCTCAATGCGGTGTTCGGATTGCTGGTGGCGTGGGTGCTGGTGCGCTACGATTTTCCGGGGCGCCGGCTCGTGGACGCGGTCGTCGATCTCCCGTTCGCGCTCCCCACGGCGGTCGCCGGTATCGCGCTCACCGCCGTCTACGCGCCCACAGGCTGGATCGGCGGCACGCTGCACGCCTGGGGCGTCCCCATCGCCTACGCGCCGTCCGGCATCGTCGTCGCCCTCACCTTCATCAGCCTGCCGTTCGTCGTGCGAACGGTGCAGCCGGTGCTCGAAGATCTCGATCCCGAAGTCGAGGAGGCCGCCCGGTCGCTGGGCGCCTCGCCGTTTCAAACCACCGTCCGCATCATCATCCCGACCGTGCTTCCCGCGCTGGCCACCGGAACCGCGCTGGCGTTTGCGCGATCGCTCGGCGAGTACGGGTCGATCGTCTTCATCTCGGGCAACCTGCCGATGCGCACCGAGATGACGACCGTGCTGATTATGGCCAGGCTCGAGCAGTTCGACTACGCGGGCGCCACCGCACTGGCCAGCGTGATGCTGGGCCTGTCGTTTGCGCTGCTGCTGGGCATCAATCTGACGCAGTGGCTGGCGCGCCGGAGGATGACATGACCGCCCGGCGGCCTCTGCACGAAGACGGCGCGGGGGCGCCGATCCGGTGGGCGCTGATCGCCTGCGCGCTGGTGTTTCTCGCGGCGTTTCTCGTGGTGCCGCTGGCCGCGGTGATCTCGGCCGCGTTCGAACAGGGCTGGAGGGTCTACTGGGACTCGGTGACCGAACCCGACGCGCAAAGCGCGATTCGCCTGACGCTGCTCACCGCGCTGATCGTGGTGCCGCTCAACACCGTGTTCGGCGTCGCCGCCGCGTGGGCCATTGCGAAATTCACGTTTCCAGGCCGCACCATCCTGATCACGTTGATCGACCTGCCGTTCGCCGTTTCGCCGGTGATCTCGGGATTCGTGTTCGTGCTGTTGTTTGGCGCCAACGGCCTGATCGGCTCCTGGCTCGCCGCGCACGGGATGAAAATCATCTTTGCGTTTCCCGGCCTCGTGCTGACGACGCTGTTTGTGACGGCGCCATTTGTCGCGCGGGAGCTGATCCCGCTGATGCAGGAGCAAGGCCCCGAAATCGAAGAGGCCGCCGTCGCGCTCGGCGCGTCGGGGTGGCAGACGTTCTGGCGCATCACGCTGCCCAATATCAAGTGGGGGTTGCTCTACGGCGTGATTCTCCTGAACGCCCGCGCCATCGGCGAATTCGGCGCCGTGTCGGTGGTGTCGGGCCACATCCGCGGCGAAACCAACACGATGCCGCTGCACGTCGAGATTCTGTACAACGAATACAACTTTACGGCCGCCTTCGCGGTGGCGTCGCTGCTGACGTTGATGGCCGTGGTCGTGCTGGCGGCCAAGTCGCTGATCGCCTGGCGGACACACGCCGTGCTGACCACCTCGGCCCGCCCCGGGCTCGCCGTTTCGGACATCCACCGATGAGCATCGAAGTCGTCCACATCTCGAAACGATTTGGCACGTTTGCCGCCGTCGAAGACGTCTCGCTCCGCATCGAGACGGGCGAACTGGTCGGCCTGCTCGGCCCATCCGGCTCGGGCAAGACCACGTTGCTGCGCGTGATCGGCGGTCTCGACATGCCCGACTCGGGTTCGGTCGCCATCGACGATGTCGAGGTCACCGGGCAGGGCGTCCGGCAGCGCCGCGTCGGATTCGTCTTTCAGCACTACGCCCTGTTCCGCCATCTCTCGGTGTTCGACAACGTCGCATTCGGCCTCCGCGTGCGTCCCCGTTCGACCCGGAAGTCCGAATCCGAGATTCGTGGACGGGTGCAGCAACTGCTCGACCTGGTGCAGCTGGGCTTTCTGGCCGACCGCTATCCGGCTCAGCTGTCCGGCGGCCAGCGGCAACGCGTGGCCCTGGCACGGGCGCTGGCGGTCGAGCCGCGACTGCTGCTGCTCGACGAGCCGTTTGGCGCGCTCGACGCCAAGGTGCGAAAGGAACTGCGGCGGTGGCTGCGGCAGCTGCATGCCGAATTGCGCGTCACCACGGTGTTTGTGACGCACGACCAGGAAGAGGCGCTCGAACTCTCGGACCGGGTCGTCATCATGAATCAGGGCCGACTCGAACAGGTCGGCACGCCGGAGCAGGTCTACCACGCGCCGTCGAGTTTGTTCGTCTATCAGTTTCTCGGCGAGGTGAACCTGTTTGTGGGCCGCGTGTCGGGCGATAAGGCGTACCTGGGAGGCATGGAAGTCGATCTGCCAAACCAGGCGGGTGCCCCCGCCGATGTGGCTCGTCTCTTTATTCGCCCGCATCTGCTGCAGGTGCACGCCGAACCGACGACCGGCGCGTTCCGGGCGACGGTGGTCCGGATCAACCGGGCGGGACCGTCGGTCAAAATTGAACTGCTCGCCGAGTGGGGCGATCCGGTGTTTGTCGAGATGTCGCCGGAGCGATGCGATCAGCTGAAGCTCGCGCGCGATGCGGTGGTCTTCATCAGCCCCCAATCTCACGACCTGTTCGTTCGCGAATAGGGGGCGGAATCGGCTTGGTTCGAGGGGCCGCTTCGTAACCTACGCTCGACCCACGCTCTGGCGTCGTGACGACTCGCTCCGCGTCCCCGCTCACTCAAGCCGGAAAAACGTGCCTACCGGGACGTGTCGCCGGTCTGGCGTTTGCGCTATTCGCGCAGCCCGTCCTGGCCCTCGCGGCCCGTTTTTCGAACCGACGCACTCGGCTTGGTTCGAGGGGCCGCTTCGCGAGTCGCCACGACGCCACCGGTGTGCACGGTCCGTCTTTTGTCAGGGATGGTCGGCTCGCCGACACCGGTCGATGGCGCTCGTCTCCGCGCGGCCGACAGGGCTTCGCCGTTTTCCAACGAATCGCTCCCAAGACCCATCCATTGTCATTATTGGACAGGTGGCCGGCCAGTCGTTTGCGCCCCGGCACGGGGTTTGCTCATGAGACAGCCAGCCGGGGTTCAAGGGAATCGACGTGAGGTCGATTATTTGAATACCGGGCACAGTACGCCCAGGGAGGCGGGAATGAACGGCAACCAAACCAACGTCGCGCACATTCCGGGACTGGCCGCACGCTCGCTCGCCTGCGCCGTCATCAAGCAGGCTCTGGCCGACGCGCTCGACCCTTCGACACCCGAGGCAATCCGGACCGACGCTCAGACCTTTTTGTCCGGCGATGAATGGTATCGGATGTGGTGCAACACGGGCGGCTACGACACCGCGCCCCTGCTCCACTACCAAGACGCTGCATAGACACTGCATCGACACTGCATAGACGCTCCCGCCCGCCAGATCGGGCGCCGAAGACGGGATACTTTGGCGCCCGCTCGCCTTTCCAATCGCTGTTCCGCTACACTTTCGGCTGATGGCGGTGCTGCGCACAATCCGGACGGTCTGCCCGCGCAACTGCTACGGCACGTGCGGCATGCTCGTCACCCTGGATCACACCAATCACATCGTCGCGATCGAAGGCGACCCGGCCAACCCCGCCACCGAAGGGCACGTCTGTCTCAAAGGCTTGAGTTACGCCAGGCGGATTGGATACCGCGATCGCCTGCTCACGCCCGTGCGCCGGAGAGGGACTGGAACGCACTTCGACCCGGTGTCCTGGGATGATGCGATCGGCGAGATCGCCGAGCGGTTGATCCGCATCCGCGACGCTCACGGTCCCGCCGGCGTGCTCTATTACGAGGGATCCGGATCGCACGGCGCCCTCGGCGGACTGTCGATGGCCTTCTGGCGGCAATTCGGCGGCTGCACCACCACCTACGGCGATTTGTGCTGGCCCGCCGGCCTCGAAGCGACACGACTGACCTACGGCGCCAACCGCCACAACCATCCGCGCCTGACGCGCGACAGCCGGTTCGTCCTGATCTGGGGCCACAATCCCGCCGAGACCAGCATTCATCAGTGGCGCCTGATTCTCGATGCCCAGGCGCGCGGGGCCGTCGTCGCCGTGATCGATCCGAGAAGCACCGACACCACCGACGCCGCCGACCTGCACCTGCAACCGCGTCCCGGAACCGATGCGGCCCTGGCGCTGGGTCTGGCGCGGATCATCGTGGACGCCGGCCTGCACGACTCGGCGTTTCTCGACGCCCACGCCACCGGATTCGAGGCGTATCGGGCGCGCCTCGACGAGTATCCCGCCGACCGGGTGGCCGCCATCACGGGCCTCGACGAGTCGTGGATTCGAGAACTGGCCCTGGCGTATGCGCGGACACGGCCGGCGCTGCTGATGGCCGGCTTCGGATTGCAGCGCCACCATCACGCGGGCCAGACGATGAGGGCCGTGTCGCTGCTGCCGGCGCTCACCGGCAACGTGGGCGTCGCAGGGGGAGGCTGGCAGTACGCCAACCTGGCCAGCCATTGCCTCAAGCCGCTGCCGCTGCCGGCCGAGCCCGAGGCACACCCTCGCACGTTTCCGGTGTCGCAGGTCGCCCACCACCTGGAGACGCTGAGCGATCCGCCCATCCGGGGCGCCTGGATCGAGCGGGGCAATCCGGCGAGTCAAAATCCGTCGGCTCCGCGCATTCGGGCGGCCCTGCGCGCGCTCGACCTGGTCGTCGTGGTCGATCAGTTCATGACGCCCACGGCCCGCTGCGCGGATTTCGTGCTGCCCGCCAAGTCGCTGTTCGAGGAGGAGGACCTCGTCACGGCCTATTGGCATCCCTACCTGCAGTGGCGCGCAAGGATCCTCGATCCGCCTGGCGCGGTGAAACCGGAAACCGACATCTGGCGGTTGCTCTGCCGACAGTTCGGCTACGACACGTCGTGGTTTCCCGACAACCGCCGCGACGTTCTGCGCGGGTTGCTGCCGGAGGGTCACGAGTCGGCGCTCGAGGATTTGATGGCGCGGCCCCTGGACCTGTCTGGATACGGCGACGTGGCGTTTGCCGACCGGGCGTTTCCGACGCCGTCGGGACGCGTGCAGTTCGCGTCGGATGAGGCAGCCGGCCTCTGGGGCGTCGCGCCGGTTCCGGCATATACGGCTCTGCACGAAGGGCACGACGGGGCGATCGCCGCGCGACTGCCCCTGCAACTGCTCTCCTGCAAGACCCGGGACCGCATCCATTCGCAATTCGGCAATCTCGATTGGGTGCAAGCCATCGAGCGGCCGCACGTGCTCGACATCCATCCGCAGGACGCGGCCTCGCGAGGCATCGAGGACGGGGCGCGTGTCGCGGTGTGGAACGATCGCGGCCGAGTCGAACTGGCCGCGCGCGTCACGCCAGGCATTCGCACCGGCGTCGTCCACATCCTCGAAGGCTGGTGTCATGACGGCGATCCCGACGTGAACGCGCTTACCGCCGAGGGCGTCACCGACATCAACCACGGCGCGACATTCTACGAATGCCTTGTCGAGGTGATGCCGGTATGAGCGGCGCGGGATTCTCCATCGATCTGCACCGCTGCGTGGGATGCGGGGCGTGCGTGATCGCGTGCCGGATCGAGAACGCGCGTACCGAACAGCACGCCTGGCGGCGCGTGCTGCCGCTGAATCTGCGGCGGCATCCAGGCGGGCCGACCTACTTTTTGTCGGTGGCCTGCCATCACTGCGACCAGCCTGCCTGTCTGCGCGGCTGTCCCTCGCGCGCCTACGAAAAGCGCGTCGACGGCGTGGTCGTGCACCACGACGACCGGTGCCTCGGCTGCCGCTACTGCGAGATGACGTGTCCGTTCGGCGCGCCCACGTACGACCCGGCTCGAGGCGTGGTGTCCAAGTGTCATCTCTGCGCGCATCGACTCGACCGCGGACTGCCGCCGGCCTGTGTGGCCGCGTGTCCTACGACGGCCCTGCGCACGCTGGAGGCTGACTCGGCGTTGGAGGCGGGGACCCAGCCGACGGTGCCGGGCTTCGTCGACGCCGCCGGCTGCCGGCCGAACATCAGGTTCGCGTCGCCCAAAGGCGCGCGGCGCAGCGCGCTGTACGCCGACCTTGAGCAACGGATAAAGCGATGAGCACACCGTCCGGACACGCACCGCTCGTCTGGTTTACCAGCCTGGCCATCGCCGGAGCCGGCATCATGGCGGCGGCCTCGAGGCACTCGGACATCGGGCAGGCGGCACAGTGGGACGCTTTGGCGGCCGGCGCGGTGGCGCTGGGTGCGGGCCTGCTGATCTCCACGCTCCACCTCGGCCAATGGGCCCGCGCGCCGCTGGCGCTGCGCGGAGCGGGGCGCAGTGCGCTCAGCCACGAGGTGCTGCTGGCGGGAGCCGCGCTCGCCTCGGGCGTTGGACTTCTGGCGATGTCGGCCAGGCACGCGGTTGACGTGCGGATCGGGCTTGCGGTGGTCGCCATCAACGTCCTCTTTCTCCTGTCTATCGGGAACGTGTACCGAGTGCGAGGACAACGCACGTGGGGCGGCGCAACGGCGCTGCTGCCGCTGACGACGGGGTTGGTCTGCGGAGAGACATTCGTGATCGCGATCGGCGGGACGTTGGTGCCCGACGCCAGCGCCGTGTGGCGGACGGTCTCGATCGACGCGATGGTGTTTGCGTTGGGTTGGCAGACATGGGCGCGCACCGCATGGCCATCGGCCCGTCGCCCGATCGCCGTCCGCCGCGGGCACGTCCTCTCGTTGATGCGCCTGCTGCTGTTCAATGTGGCGCCGGTGGTCTGTCTCGCAGTGCGTTGGCCCGCCGTCGCCATGGTCCCGGTGGCGATTGGACTGGTTCTCGATCGCTGCCTGTTCTACGCCGCTGCCGACCAGCACACCACCGAAGCGGAGCTGTCGTCGGTTGAGGCGCTGATCGGGCGCGACGCCCGAATCGACTAGAATTCCTGCGAGGTCGCGCATCCGCCCGCCGGACCGGGCGCCGCAGCGGCCTCTTCCCGAGAGTGGCGACGTATGAGCACCAGCGGTCATCACCTCACCGTTGCGGCCGGTGACGTCCCGCATCTCGCGACGACGGGATCCCCCGCTGGCGGGGCCGGCTGCCAGGCCCCGGTATTTTCGCCCCCGGTGTTGCGCGTGGCCACCAGTACCAGCACCAGCACCACCACCAGCACGGCCGACACGGGCCTGCTGGCGGCGCTGATGCCCGATGCCGACTGGCTGCTGTGGAGCGCCACACAGAGTCGGACTGGCGCGTTCGGCGTCGATCGCGCGGGACAGCCGCTCTTCTATCCGAACGCGAAGGTGCCCCATCGATAGCGTCGTGCGCGCCCTGGGCGAGCCCGCGCTCATCGCGGTGGTGGCCCTCACCTTCCGGGTGACCGGTCTTGCCCTGCTTCTGGCGGTGATCGTGGGCGTACCGGCCGGCGCCGCGTTGGGCCTCGCGCGGTTTCCGGGCCGCCGTGTTGTCACGCTCGTGCTCTACACAGGCATGGGTCTCCCGCCGGTGGTCGTCGGACTGGTGGTGTATCTGCTGCTGTCGAGAAGCGGCCCGATGGGGGCCCTCGGCTGGCTCTTCACCCCTGCCGCCATGGTGACCGCGCAGACCATCATCGCCTTTCCGCTGGTCGCCGCCCTCACCATGAGCGCGGTGGACGGGGTGGATCGCGATTTGCGCCTCCAGGTGCGCGCGCTCGGCGCCACCCGCGGGCAACTGGCGTGGACCGTACTGCGCGAAGCCCGGGTCGGCGTCACCGCCGCGATCGTCGCGGCGTTTGGCGGCATCATCTCGGAGGTGGGCGCGGTGATGCTGGTCGGGGGCAATATCGAAGGACAGACCCGCGTGCTGACCACGGCCATCGTGCTCTCGGCCCGACAGGGAGATTTCGCTCTCGCCATGGCGCTCGGCCTCATCCTGATCGTGTTGGCCCTGGTGGCCAACCTCGTCCTGCTCCAACTACAGGGTCGGGCACGATGAGCACGCCCGCACCGGCCTATCGCCTCTCACAGGTGCGGCATCGGTACGGCTCTCGCGTCGTGCTGCACATCCCGGCGCTCGACATCGCGCGAGGCGAGACGCTGGCGGTGGTCGGCCCGAGCGGCGCCGGCAAGAGCACGCTGTTGCGGCTGCTGCAGTTTCTCGAACGGCCGTCGGAAGGCCGGATCGACTATGCAGGCCGGACGGTCGAGGCCCCGGTGCCGACCGCGATCGGCCGCAGCGTGACGACGGTGTTTCAGCGGCCGATCATGCTGGATCGGTCGGTGCGCGACAACGTGGCGTTTGGCGTTCGCCTTCGCGGACGCGACGCGGTCGGCTCAATCGACGAACTGCTCGAGCGGCTCGCGTTGACGCAGCTGGCTGGCGCGCCAGCCCGCTCGCTTTCGGGCGGCGAGATTCAGCGCGTGGCCCTGGCCAGAGCCATCGCGACCGGCGCCGACGTGCTGCTGCTCGACGAGCCGGCGGCCAATCTGGATCCGGCCAATGTCAGCGCCGTCGAATCCGTGATCCGCCAGTGCCAGCAACGGGGCATGACGCTGGTGCTGGTGACGCACAACACGCACGAGGCGCGTCGGCTCGCAGCGCGGACGCTGCTGCTCATCGACGGCGAGATGATTGAGGTGGGTGCGACCGGGACGGTGCTCGACACGCCGACCGACCCGCGGACGGCGCAGTTTCTGAGCGGCGACCTGGTTTATTGAACGGCGTTCTGGGCGGAGGGTTCGTCACCCGCGCCGCCGGCGATGTCCGCGAAGCGGTCGATGTACGCGGCCAGCGATTCCTTGAGCCGCGCGATCTGATCGTCGATCTCCGGCAGCCTCGCCGCCGTGGCGTCGAGATCGCCCTTCTTGGCCGTCTGCTCCATCTCGAAGGCCACCGCGCGCACCGCCTCGCCACCCACGCTGGCGGCCGCACTCTTCATGCTGTGCGCCTGCCGGGTCACGCCCGCCACGTCGCCCGCCCCGAGATACTCTTTCAGGGCCTCGATTTGGCGAGGCAGATCCGTCAGATACCCGAACATCACCTTCTGCGCCAGCTCCCGGTCGTTCATCATCCGCGCCAGCATGCCCGCTTCGTCGAACACAAGGCATTCGGCAGGCCCGGTTCCGCCGGACACCGCCGGGCCCACCTGGTCGGCCTGGACCGCCGCCCGCGCGTTCGCCTCTCCAGGCAGCCAGCGATTCAGCGCGTCCTCGAGCGCGCCGGGCGACACCGGCTTCGAGACGTAATCGTTCATGCCGGCATCGAGACACTGCTCCCGGTCGCCCTGCATCGCGTTGGCGGTCATCGCAATGATCGGGATCTGATGATTCAGCACCCCTGACTGCGGATCACGGATGCGGCGCGTCGCTTCGAACCCGTCCATCTCCGGCATCAACACGTCCATCAACACCAGGTCGTAGGGCACCAGTTGGAGCGCTTTGACCGCTTCGGCCCCGTTGGCCACCGCGTCGGCGCGCAAGCCGAGTCGCTTGAGGATGCCGATGGCGACGTCCTGGTTGGTGATGTTGTCTTCGGCCAGCAGAATGCGGACCACACCGGGACGCAGTTCGCGCACCGTATGGCGCGTGACGATGGGCCGGGTGTCCTGCGTCAGTTCCCCGCCGCTCATCAGAATCGACAAGCACCCCAGGACCTCGGAGTGCCGTGCCGGTTTGGTCAGATAACCGGCAAACCCGGCGTCCTTCATCGCCTTGGCGTCGCCGCGCTTGCCCAGCGAGGAGAGCAACACCAGACGCGTCTCTTTCAGCGTCTGGTCCACCCGAATGGCCCGGCCCAGCGCCACGCCGTCCATGCCTGGCATCACCCGGTCGAGCATGGCAATCTGAAACGGGTCGCCGGAGTCCCTGGCCGCGTACACGGCCTGCAGCCCTTCGGGGCCGCTGGACGCCTCCTCGACCCGCACGCCCCAGGCCCGGAGCTGCAACAGCAGCACCTCGCGGTTGCTGGCGTTGTCGTCGACGATCAGCACGTGCGCGCCTCGAATCCCGGCGGGCAGCGCCAGATCGGACCCGCTCACGGCCTGTTTGGCCAGACGCGCGGTAAACCAGAACTCGGACCCGCGGCCCTCCTCGCTGATCACGCCGACCTCGCCGCCCATCATCTCGGCCAGTTGCTTGGAAATGGCCAGGCCCAGGCCGGTGCCGCCGTACTTGCGCGTGGTGGACGAGTCGGCCTGCGAGAACTTCTGGAACAACGCCCGCTGCTTGTCCAGCGGAATGCCAATGCCGGTGTCGTTGACCGAAAACCGCACGACGCAGCTCTCCGGGCCGTCGGATGCCACGGTGGCGCGCACGACAATCTCCCCGCTCGCGGTGAATTTGAGCGCGTTGCCGGCCAGATTGGTCAGCACCTGCCGAAGCCGGCCCGGATCCCCGCGCAGCAGCGCCGGCACGTCGGGCGCCGCCGAGCAGATGAATTCGAGCCGCTTTTCCTCGGCTCGAAGGCCCAGCATCGATCCGAAATCATCCAGCAACGCGTGCAGGTCGAACTCCAGCATTTCCAGATCGAGCTTGCCCGCCTCGATCTTCGAGAAGTCCAGAATGTCGTTGAGCAGCGACAACAGCGCCTCGCCGCTTCGGCGAACCGTCTCGGCGTAGCGGCGCTGGTCGGCGTCCAGATCGGTGTCCAGCAGCAGGCCGGTCATGCCGATCACGCCGTTCATCGGGGTCCGGATCTCGTGGCTCATGTTCGCCAGAAACTCGCTCTTGGCCCGGCTCCCCTCCTCGGCGCTGTCTTTGGCGACGATCAACTGCGCGTTCATCTCGCTGATTTCGCCCGTCCTGGCCCTCACTTCCTCCTCGAGGTGGTCGCGGTGCTCCCGGAGTTCGTCGTCGCGTTCCTGGATTTGGCCGAGCATGTCGTTGAACCGGTCGATCAGGAACCCGACTTCGTCGTCGCTGTGCTTGACGGCGCGGATCGCGTAATTCCGCTCCCGGGACACCTCCCCGGCCGCGTGCGCCAGATCGAGAATCGGCGTCACGATCAGGCGCTGGAACCCCGAGGAGAGCACAAACGCAATCAGCACCGAGAGGCCGACGATCAGGCCGCTGAGGCCCACGTAACTCTGCAGCCGCACACGAATGTCCTTGAGATCGGACCGCACGTAGATCGTGCCGATCGACTCCCCGTTGAGCACGATCCGACGAAACACGTCGACGCGGTCGGGGCCGAAATACGCACCGTCGGACCGGACCTGCGGCGCCACGACGTCGGCTGCGGTTGGTGTCGGGGTAAAGCGCGCGAAGGGCTTGGCCGAACGGTCGTAGAGGCACGCGTCCACCACGTGCGGGTCGGCAGCCAGCGCCGCGAGCGTTTCGCGCGCCGCTTTCGGATCGTCGAAGGCGAGTGCCGCGGTACTGTTGGTGCCGATGGTGACGGCCAGGACCGTCAAGTCGTTCTCAATGGTCCGGTGAAACGCCTGCAGATCGTAAGTGATGAACGCCGCGCACGCCAGCAACAGCACGACGACACTGGTCAGCACGTTGCTGAGCGTCAGTTTCCGCCGTAGCGATGTGGTGGAAAACAGATTCATATCCGTCCCGGCTGCACGTGACGTTATCGGACGGCGCCGAAGGCGTACGCCACCGACACCCTGATGTTGCGGCCGTCCTGCCACACGCGGTCTTCCGGCAACCAGCCCGGCGCAGGATCGGCGTAGCGTTGGTCGAACAGGTTATAGAGCCCCACCGACACGGTCATGCCGCCCAGCCGCCGCCGGCTGGACACCACCGCATTGGTGAGCCACCGGCTGGCCGTCTCGGTGCCGCGCGAGGTCGTCCTGCCGCTCACGTAGGTGGCCTCCACCCCCGAGTACATCCGGTCGCCCACGACCGGCACGCCGACGTGCAACTTGATCAGGTGCCGGGGCATGTTCGTCAGCACGACATCCGATCCGGTGTCGCTGGCGTTCTGGAACGAATAGCTGGCACGCCCCATGAACCCTCGGCTCCACCGGCCAGCCACTTCGATGCTGGCCCCGTTGGCCGCCACCGACCGCACGTTGGCGTACTGCAAGCTCGCCGAGGCCTCATCCCACGCCTGGGCGATCAGTCCCTTGATCCAATAGTGGTAACCCGACGCCGTCGCCTGCACGTGTGGGCCGAACTGTCGCTCCACGATCAGTTCGGCGGTCTTGATCCGTTCGGGCTGCAGAAACGGATTGGCCGTCACCGAACTGCCGTCGTGGAAGTAGAGCTCGTAGGCGTTGGGGGCCCGGAACGCCTGACCGTAGATGGCTTTGACGGTCGTCCCCGGCTGCGGCGTGTAGATCGCCGCGGCACGCGGGTTGGTGGTGCCGCCAAAGGATTGATACCGGTCGTAACGCACGCCCATGTTCAGCGTGAGCGTGGGATGAACCCGGACCTCGTCCTGCAGATACACGCCGCCGTCGACCGACGCGCGATCGTCGTTCAACAGCACCTCCTGGCTTCTGGTCGCGTGTTGATCCGCCTGGAACGTATTCCTGAATTCGACGCCGGCGGTGACACGATGGCGCGAGAACAGCAACCGGTCGACCTTGATTTCTGCGCCCCACCGCTGCCCGCGTCCCTGGTCGTACTCGACCACGTCCACAGGAAGGCGGCGACCGGCGGCGTCGGCGTAGACGTAGGTGCCGTCGTACGCATAACGGTCGTAGTAGAGATTGGCCGACAGGGCGGTTGTGTCGCTCAGGCTGCGCTGAAACGCGACACTCAGGAATCCGAACGCATCGACCGTGCGATTGCGAGCATCGCCAAACGCGGTGTCGAACGCCCCGGTCGACAGGTGCTTGATTCGGGAACTCACCCCGCCCTGGATGCTGACATCGCGGTACGACGCCTGTGCCATCACCTTCCCGGCGCGTTCTGCGTCGAGCCTGTCGGCCACACCGAAGTCGGTCGAAGGACTGTCGAACTCCTCGAAATACAACCGCTGGCCCCGACTGTCGTACCAACTGCCCGACACCGCAACGTCCACGCCGCCCTCTGTCTTCGCGCCGGCGTTCACCCCGCCCCGCACCGTCCCGTAGCTCGCCGCGTCAGCCGCCACCTCGACGCCGCCGACAGCCTCCCCGGTCCTGGTGATCACGTTGACCACGCCAAAAAACGCGTTGGTGCCGTAGAGAGACGAACTGGGCCCGCGCGCGATTTCGACCCGGTCGATGGCCGCGACGTCCACCGGAAACGTCAGATCGACATACGCGCCCTCGTACACCGGGTCGTTGATGCGGTGGCCGTTGATCAACACGAGCAGTTTCGAATTGTAGTCGCCGGGCTGACCGAAGCCCCGCACGCCCACCGACGCATAGTTGCGATCGTTGTTGACGTAGAACCCTGTGGCGCCGGCCAGAATCTCGGCCACGCTCCGATAGCCGTATCGCAGAATGTCCTCCGACGTGATCACCGTCACCGACGAGGGCGCCTGTGCCGCGGTCTGCAGAAACTTCGAGGCGCTCACCACTTCGACCTGGAGCAGTTGCTCGAGGCTCATCTTCGTAAAATCCGGCACCTGAGACCCGTCGTCATTCCGGGTGGCCTGGTCGTCGGCCGCGCGGACGGTCGGCGGCGCGCCGGCGCCAAGCGCCGCCACCAACAGGATCCGGACAAGCACGTCTCTCATACCGTTCACTCCCGAATACCCACGCCACACCGCCTCGTCATCCCGTCGCCTCACCCCCACGCCTCGAGCCACCGGTCATGGCACGATGGTCGCCAGCTTCAGCACGCGCGAACTGATGGCCAAATGCACACGGGCGGCCGCCGCGGCGTTGATTTCCATCCTGACCTTGCCGTGGTCGAGCACCAGGTTGATCATCCCGCCGCCGCGCGCGAATCCGTCCGACTCCCCGACTGTCAACACGGGCGCCTTGTCGAGGATGGCCGCCAGTTTGTCCAGGGATTTCGCCTGAGAGGCGGACACCACGACGATGTGGCAGAGTTTGAGCGCCGGTTCCACACCGAGTCGGCGAACCACGAAGGGCCGTCCGCCAGCCGTTTTCTTCTGCACGCTGGCCTCGACCGCGTCGCTCAGTTCGTCGTCGCCCAGCAGGCCGATCACCACCGGAGAGTCGTCGTGCAGAAAGGCGCCGCCGGGCCACTCCACGAACTGCGCGAAGTAGTAGACGAACGCGGCTTTGACCAGATGTTCGGTCGGCGGAGCATCCGGGGCATCGGCGCCAACGGCAGCCCCTGTCGGCAGCACCGCGACCAGGGCCGCGATCGCGAGCAGCCGACAGATGCCGGGGCTCCGTTTCACCGGTGGAGATACCGGTTGAGCGCGTCGGTCAACCGCCCGACCTGGATCTCCAGTTCGGGCAACCGCTCGGCGATCTGCCCCATGTCGCCCGCCTTGCCCGCCAGTTCCATGGCGAGGGCGACGTGGCTCAAGGCTTCGCCGCCCACGCTGGCCGAGGCGCTCTTCATGCTGTGCGCCTGACGGGTCGCCCCAGCCAGGTCGCCCTTCTGGAGATACGCCTTGAGCGCCACGGTCTGGCTGGGAAGATCGCCCAGGTAACCGGCGACCACTTTGCCCGCCAGTTCGTCGTCGTCCATCATGCGGGCCATCATGCCGGCCAGATCGAAGACGGGTGGGCCGGCGTCCGCGGCAGGCTGCGGCTGCGCGGGCGCGGGACCGGCCGCCGGCGCGGCGGCGGGCGCCGACTTGTGCGGCAGCCATCGATCCAGCGCCTCCTTCAACGCCGCCGGCGCGACCGGTTTGGAGACGTAGTCGTCCATGCCCGCTTCCAGGCACCGCGCCCGGTCGCTCTGCATCGCATTGGCGGTCATCGCGACAATGGGGACCCGATGATTGAGCACGGCGGACTGCGGATCGCGAATCCGGAGGGTGGCTTCGATGCCATCCATCTCCGGCATCAGCATGTCCATCAGCACCAGGTCGTACGGCACCAGTTCGAGCGCCTTGACGGCTTCCGCGCCATTGGCGACCGCGTCGGCACGCAAGCCCAGCTTCTTCATGATGCCGAGCGCGACCTCCTGGTTGGTGATGTTGTCTTCGGCCAGCAGGATTCGCACGACCCCCGATCTGAGCTGGAAGGCGGTATGGCGCGTCACGATCGGTTGCACGTCGGACACGGTCGCCTCGCCGGCGAGCACGGCAGACAGACAACCCAGAATCTCTGTGTGCCTGGCCGGCTTGGCCAGATAGCCGACAAACCCAATCTCTTTCATGCGGGCCGCGTCGCCCCGCTGCGCCAGCGACGTAAACAACACCAGGCGGACGCCGCGCAGCGTCTCATCACTCCGGATCGCCCGCGCCAGTGCGACGCCATCCATGCCAGGCATGTGCATGTCGAGGATCGCCACATCGTACGGATCGCGAGCGTCTCTGGCCAGATAGAGCGCTTGCAACGCGCTCGGGCCGTTGTTCGCCTCCTCGCTGCGCACGCCCCACGCCGCCAGCTGCAGCCCCAGCACTTCCCGATTGGTGGCATTGTCGTCCACCACCAGGATGTGCGCGTCGCGAAGTTCGATGGGTGGCTGGGCCTGCGCCTCCCGCCCGGCTTGCTTGCCGAGCCGCGCGGTAAACCAGAACTCGGACCCCTGGCCCTCGACGCTCTCGATGCCCACCTCGCCGCCCATCATCTCGGCGAGCTGCTTCGAAATGGCCAGCCCCAGACCCGTGCCCCCGTACTTGCGGGTGGTGGACGCATCGGCCTGGGTGAACTTCTGGAACAAGGCCTTCTGCTGGGACGCCGGGATCCCGATGCCGGTGTCTTTCACCGAAAAACGAATCACGGCCTCGGTGGCGGTGTCCGACACCAGCGCCGCACGAACGACGATCTCGCCCTTGTGGGTAAATTTGATGGCGTTGCCTGTCAGGTTGGTCAGCACCTGGCGCAATCGGCCCGGATCGCCGCGCAGATGCGACGGCACCGCCGGCGCGGCGGCGCAGATAAACTCCAGCCCCTTCTCCTCGGCGCGAAGGGCGAGCATCGACGCGAAGTCGTCCATCAGCCCTCGCAGATCAAAGTCCAGCACTTCCAGGTCGAGCTTGCCGGCCTCGATCTTGGAGAAGTCGAGGATGTCGTTGAGCAGCGCCAGCAACGCCTCGCCGCTCTTCCGCACGGTTTCGGCGTACCGCCGCTGCCCCTCGTCCAGGTTGGTGTCGAGCAGCAGGCCCGTCATGCCGATCACCCCGTTCATCGGCGTCCGGATCTCGTGGCTCATGTTGGCGAGAAAATCGCTCTTCGCCTTGTTGGCGATTTCCGCCTGGGTCGCCAGATCGTTGGCCCGCGCCATGGCCTCTTCGAGCGCGGTGTTCGCCCTCCGCATCGCGGCATTGGCCATCTCGGCCTCACTGGCCCAGACCTCGTCGCGCGACACCGCCGCTTCCAGCTCTCTGTTGGTGGCGATCAGTTCCTCTTCGGTCCGCTTGCGGCTCGTGATGTCGCGATCGACGCCTCGGTACCCTTTCAGACGTCCCTGCGCGTCGATGACGGGCACGCCGCTGGTGAGCAGGCAGACGCGCTCCCCGCTTTTTCGAAGGCACCAGTTCTCCAGATCTCGAATCGGCGCGCGACGGGCCGCCAGATCAGCGAAGGCGGCCGACATCCGCGGAATGTCTTCGGGGGCCATGAAGTCGAAGGGCGTCTTCCCGAGAATCTCGTCTTGGGTCCGTCCGAGCAGGACGCAGCCCTGTTCCGAGGTGTAAATGTAGCGCCCGTCCTCATCCACCTCCCACACCCAGTCGGCCATGCTGTGCATGATGTCGGAGAGACGCTGCTCGCTGGCTCGCAGCGCGTCCTCGGCCTGCTTCGCGTCGGTGACATCGGTGAGCGACACCAGCACGTGCCTGGCGTCGTCCATCTGCATCGGCGTGGCGCTCACGGTAAAGCACAACCGGCGCGACTCGCCGCGGCGGACCAACGTCATCTCGGCCTCCACGTTCCGGATCTCGGCGCCGCCCAGCAGCCCCTGCTCGAACGTCGTCCGGATCGGACACGGACACGCTTCGGTGTGGCCGCAGCGCAGGCCCGTGCCGGACACGTGGATGCACCCCAGCAAGTCGCCAAGCTGCCCCATCGGGTCGTCGCCGTCGTGGCTGGCCAGCATATCGTTGAGCCGACGATTGACGCGGACCACCTCGCCAGACTGGTTCAGCACCAGCATGCCCACCGGGACCGCGTCCAGCACGCCTTGCAAATTGGCGCGTTCGCGCTCGAGGTCGGTCACCACCGCGCGCAGTTTCTGCATCATCCGCGCGTCGTAGGCCTGGGAACCACCCGCGGGGCCTCCAGGCTCCGGGGCAGGAACCGCCGTGTCGGCGCCATATTGCTCGAGCAGGCGTCGGACCTGCTCCAGCAGGTCGTCCAGTGGCACCGGCTTGATGAGCAGCAAGTCGGCGGCCAGCCCGTCGACGAGCGTTCTGTCCTCCGGTTCGTTGAAGTACCCGGTCAGCAACACGACGGGAATGCGTTTGAGCGCGGCGTCCGTTTTCACCGCGCTGCACAGCTCGAACCCGTCCATCCGCGGCATCACGACGTCGGAGATGATCACGTCGAACGGGCTGGCGCGCAGCAGTTCGAGCGCCTCGACGCCGTCCTGGGCGCCGATAGCGTCGAATCCCTTGCGCACGAAAAACGTCGCCACGGTTTCACGGAACGGCTTCGTATCGTCGACGATGAGCACGCGCTGGCGCTGAGGTTCCATACGAAATGTTCCAGCCTTCATCTGCCACACAAGATCGGATGCCGGCGCGAAACGCCCTGGCACCCACGGTTTCGAGTACGCCGGTCACCCCTCCAGAAACGCGAGGGTCCCTTCCACATACCGACCGATCTGCACTTCCAGCGACGGCAGCAGGGCCTTGACGCGCGACAGGTCGCCGGCGCTGGCCGCCACTTCCATGGCGAAGGCGACGGCGCGGACCGACTCGCCGCCCACAATCGCCGCCGAACTCTTGGCGCTGTGCACCTGCCGCAGCACGGCCGCCACGTCCCCGTCCTGCAGGTGCGCCTTCAACGCGGCCACTTGATTGGGAATGTCCTCCAAATAGCCCCGCATCACTTTCTTCGCCAGACCTTCGTCATTCATCATGCGCACCATCATGCCGGCCCGGTCGAACACCGGCGGGTCCGGCGAGGGGGCTTCGGCGGGACTCGGAGTGGGCGGAGGCGCCTGGGCGGAACTCGGAGCCGGCTCGATCGCCGCCCGCGTCGGTTGCGGCGCGGTGGCTGCCGGAATCGAAGCCGCCTCGGGCGGGAGCCATCGGTTGAGCACCTCGGCCAGTTCGCCCGACGAAATCGGCTTCGCCAGGTAATCGTTCATGCCGGCGTCGAGGCACTTCTGACGGTCGCCTTGCATGGCGTTGGCGGTCATGGCGATGACGGGAATCTGGCGATTGAGCACCGCCGAGTGCGGGTCGCGAATCCGTCCGACCGCCTCGATGCCGCCCATCTTCGGCATCAGCATGTCCATCAGCACGAGTGTGTACGGAATCACCTCGAGCGCCTTGACGGCCTCGGCCCCGTTTTCGACGACGTCCACGCGAAGACCGAGGCGGCTCAACATCGCGACGGCGACTTCCTGATTGGTCGGGTCGTCTTCGGCGAGCAGGATCCGATCGACACCCGACCGCAGTTCGCGCACCGTGTGGCGGGTGACGAGCGGCTGCTCATCCGGATCGGCATCGACCCCGGCCAGCACCAGCGACAGGCACCCCAGCACCTCGGCGTGCCGCACCGGCTTGGTCAGATACGCGGAGAACCCCACGTCCTTCATCCGTTTCGCGTCCCCGCGCTGGCACAACGAGGTGATCAGCATCAGGCGCGTGTGCTTGAGCGTCTCGTCGATCTTGATGGCCCGGGCCACCGCCACCCCGTCCATCCCCGGCATCTGCCCGTCGAGAATGGCCATCTGAATCGGATCGCCGGCATCCCGGGCCCGATACAGCGCGTCGAGCGCCATCGGACCGCTCGACGCCTCGTCGACGCGCACGCCCCAGGCCTTGAACTGCAGCGTCAGCACTTCGCGATTGGTGGCGTTGTCGTCCACCACCAGCAACCGCACGCCGCGAATCTCGGCCGGCGGCGCAATCTCGGGCTCCCCGGCCGCCTGCTTGGCAAAACAGGCAGTAAACCAGAATTCGGAGCCCTGGCCCTCGGCGCTGACGATTCCGATCTGCCCGCCCATCAACTCGGCCAGCTGTTTCGAAATCGCAAGACCCAACCCGGTGCCCCCGAACATGCGCGTGGTCGAGGCATCGGCCTGAATAAACTTCTGGAACAGCCCCTGTTGCTTGTCGGCCGGCACACCGATGCCGGTGTCCTTGACCGAAAAACGAATGACGCACGTCTGGTCCTGTTCCGAGACCACATTGGCCCGCACGGCGATTTCGCCGCGCGAGGTGAACTTGATGGCGTTGCCCGCCAGATTGGTCAGCACCTGGCGCAGTCGGCCCGGATCTCCGCGCAGGCGGGCCGGCACGTCGGGGGCCGCGGCGCAGATGAATTCGATGGGCTTCTCTTTGATGCGCAGGGCGAGTGTGGCGCCGAACTCGTCGAGCAGCGCGTGCAGGTCGAAATCCAGCAGTTCGAGATCGAGTTTGCCGGCTTCGATCTTGGACAGGTCCAGGATGTCGTTGAGGAGCACCACCAGCGCTTCGCCGCTCTTGCGAACCGTTTCGGCGTAGCGCCGCTGATCGGCGTCCAGATTGGTATCGAGCAGCAGGCCCGTCATCCCGATCACGCCGTTCATCGGCGTGCGGATTTCGTGGCTCATGTTCGCCAGGAATTCACTCTTCGCCCTGTTGGCCACCTCTGCTTGCGACGTGAGGTCGTTGGCGCGGACCACCTCGGCTTCGAGCGCACGGTTGGCCCGCCGCAGTTCCTGCTCGGCGAGCCTGGCTTCGCTCACATCCGTCAAGGAGAGCACGACGTGACGCGCGCCGTTGATGACCAGGGGACTGGCGGCAATCGAGAACCACGCCCGCCTCGGCGCGCCGGATCCGCCCAGTTGCATATCGGCATCAACGCCCCGCACGTCCTGGTTGGCGCGCAGCGCCGTCTCGAAGGCGTCGGCAATCGGACACGGGCACGCCTCGGCATGCCCGCAGCCGAGCCCAGGCCCGGCCGCACGCCCACAGCCCAGCACATCGGCCAGTTGGTCCTGAGACAGCGTCCGCGCCGACTCGCCCAGCAGGAGGCCCGCGGTCCGGTTGGCCCAGGTGACCCGCTTCGTCTCGTCGACAAGCAGGACGCCAATCGGGACCGCGTCGAGCAGCGCCTCGATGCTGGTCCGCGCGCGCCCCGGGTCACCCGCGTCCCGACCGTCGGAAACCATGCGGGTCGGCTGGCCGTGCTGTGTCATACAGTGTTGGTTCGTTGGTCGCCACACAGGCGCGGCGAAGATGCCAAACGAGACGGGCGGCGGGGGGACGCCGACGCTCAGGCCGGCTGCTGCCTGAGCTCGGCAAGCACCTGACGCCGGAACACCCACCGACTCACCCCTCGCTGGGCCCGGCCCACCATCTTTTCCGCCTCGTCCCACACGTCGGCGGCCGCCGAGTACGCCTCGGCGCAACTCGCTTTCACACGGTGCTGAACCTTGTCGGGCCACGCCTCGACCACGTCGCGGTTGGCATACGCCTCTCGTCCGACCATCAGCAGAATGTAGCTGCCGATAAACAGCGGCTGTTCCCAGGCCAGCAGGTCCCATCCAATCCACAACAGGCCGCCGCCCAGGTCGAGGGCCCCCAGCTTGAGCTTGGAGAGATCTTGTTGCGCCAGCCCTTCCTTGATGCGCATGGCGCCCACCGTGGTCTGCGTGGCGGCACCCACCAGCCCGAATCCCAGCGCCACGCGGGTCACCGTCGGAGCAGACGACGACAGGTACAACAGACCCTGGACACCCCACGTGATGTCGCCGCCGGCGTCCATCTTCTCGTGGACCGTCTCGGCATGCTTCAAGTCGTGAACCGACACGGCCACCAGCCCCGCGGCGCCGGGCAACCCCACCATCTCGATGCCCTTGAGCAGCGGACTGGCCTTGTGCGAAATCGATGCGATGTCGGCCGCCCCGAGGCCGACAAACGACGGCAGCCAGACCTGCTTGGAGGATGGTGCCTTCTCGAGAACCGTGCGGACCGCCTGACGAAACCGCGACAACTCTTCGGCCTGCGCCGCAGAGTCTGCATCGGTCCGGATCTCAAGCGCACCGGTCGGCGTGCCGTCCTCGCGCCGCCCGCGCGGGGCGGGCCCGGCCTCCTCAAGAATCTCGACATCGCCTCCCGGCCAGGCCGGTGTTCGCTGCGCCATCACTGTCTCCCCCGCGCTCCCGACATCCCGTGCGACGGGCACCCGCCGCGGCCCGTCCGACCCGCTACTCGATGAAGCCGAACCCTCGGAGGTAGCCCAGAAGCTTTTCCTTGTCGACCGGCTTGATCAGATACGCGTCGCACTCCGACTTGAACGCGCCCAGAATGTTTCCGGAATCGTCCAGCGTCGTCGTCATGATCACCTTGGCGCCGTGAACGGCGGCCACGTCCTTCTCGTTTTCGAGACGGCGGATCTCCTTGAGCGCCTCCTGCCCGTCCATCTCGGGCATCATGACGTCCATGGTGATGAGGTTGTAGGGTTCGGCTTCGGCCAGGGATTTCGCCACCGCCTCGACGGCCTCCCGGCCGTTGATCGCGACGTGCGCAGGCCCGTATTTCTTCAGAATTTCCTGCAGGAGCAGCCGGCAGGTGAAATCGTCCTCAACAATCAGTGTCTTCATGGCGATGTTTTACCCTCTCGATTGCTGCCCTTTGCAGCGGCCCCCCCCGACATCAAGCCCCTTGGCGAGCTCGGACTGCCAGCCGACACCCTACTGTCACCCCTCTGCCACCCACCCCGCGAGGCCTTCGAACCTGGGCCCGCGCCCGGGGCGATTATACGTCGCGGCTCACTGGAATCTATCCCCCGCGCGCCACACAGGAAATCGGGTCGCCGAAGACCGAAAACGGTCGCAATGTGCTCAAAACACGGCAGCCGCTCGCCCGGCCACAACGCGGTCCCGGTTGAGCCACGCGGGCACTTGCCTCTCCCAATCGACAGTAACGGCTGGGGCGTGAACCTCGTCAGCCGCTACACCATCGAATGCCCAATAATAATAAGCAAAACCCAGACCACAAACAGAATCTGCTGGTTATGCAGCAGCCGCAGCAGTTTCTTGTCGGCCGGAATCAGGCGATAGTGCATCACCAGCCCTTCCACCGTCAGGAAGAGCGTCACGATACCCAGCGCGGTCAGGACGATGTTCTTGTCGTCCGCGTAGTGGGCATGCACCGCCATCGCGACAAACGCCACCTCGTTCATCCAGATGTGCACGTCGAGATATTTCTTGAAGAACTCGATCACCGAATCGGGCATCGGGCGGAACCGCCGGGCAATCACCCGCGCCGGATAGTACGCGTTGGCCACGATGAACAGGAAGGCCGACACGTACCCCATGATCGAGCTGAGCCGCTCGAGACGGCGGGCGTTATCCACGTACAGCAGCAGGACGATCAGCGCGAGCAGCCACGGCAGGATGTGAAACGCCCGGCCTTCCGACTCTGTTCCCTGATTCGCCATCTCGCCTTGTCTCCCTCTCCCGCCCGGTCGTGCACACGTACTGCGAGCCGGCCACCCGCCGACTCAGCCCTGACGGGCCCGCCGCTCGCCTATCGGGCGCGCACCGCCGAGGCTCCCGTAAACCCGGCCGCAGGCGCCGCACCAGCCGACGCCGGCGCCGGCTGCTTGCGGTCGGCGACGATCGCGTCTTCCTGGCAGTTTTTCTCGCACTTGCCGCAGTCCTTGCACCGGGCCGCGTCCACCACATACGTGTCGCGGCCTTCGCTGACCGCCCCGTCCGGGCAGACGTCCGCGCAGGATCCGCACGAAATGCATTTATCCGTAATCTTACGAGCCATAACGCCGTGCTCCCCGACTTCTGGCTCCGCCCCGTCGCCGGCGGCGGGCGGACGCCCCACTCGCTATCATTCTATCTTGCTCCCACGACTCAGTTTATCTTCAAACCGCAGATGCCGGCGGCAATCTCCCGCTCGAGGGCAATCTGGCTGCTTTCGATCTGGATGACGAAGGCGGGCGACTTCTGCCGCAGCTTGATCGTCTTGCCCGGCGCGACGCCAAACGACAGCAGTTTGCCGATCAGCACGGGATTGTCGATCCGGACGAACGACACGCGGATCTCGTCGCCCACGTCGAGCGCGTCGAGCGACTTGACCACCGTGGTCACCGCCGTCACCGTCCGCGTGCAGCAGTCGCCCGGCGGAATCGCCGCGCCGTGCGGGCATTCGCGGGGATGCCCGAGCAGCGTGCAGATCGCTTCGGTCAGCCCGGGGGCCAGCGTGTGCTCGAACTCGCACGCCGACACCTCCATCTCGTCGAACGGCGTGCCGAGAATATCCACCAGCAACCGCTCCGCCAGCCGGTGGCGCCGGACGATCAACTGCCCCTGGCCCTGCCCCTCGGAGGTCAGCGCGATGCCCGTCCCCGAGATCGTCACCAGGCCGCTGCGCGCCATGTCGGCCAGCACGTCGTCGTCGACGATGAACCCGGCGGAGTTCTCGTGTGCCTTCTTCACGTCGCCGAGCGTGCATCCGCCTTTTTCCTCGAACCGCCAAATCGTCTCGATCACCTCATCGGTGACGTGCGCAATCTTCATGGGACACCCGTTAGAACGTGACGTTGAGCCAGCGGAACAGATGGTTGACGACGCCGCCGGTCACCGTGGCGCAGGCGGTCACCAGGACAATGGTGGCCGCGGCCCGCTTCGACCCCTGTTCCTTGATGATAATCATGAAGTTGGTGACGCACGGCACGAACAGAATCGTGACGATAATCGCGACGACCAACTGCAGATGGTCCATGGTGTGGGCATCCACCATCTTCTTCATCACGGCGATGCCCGCCTCTCCACGGATAAAGCCCATGATGAGCGACTCGGCGAACTGCGGGGGCAATCCCCATCCTCCGAGCACGATGGGGGCGGCCACCCGCTCCACCACCGCGAGCAGGCCGATCTTCTCCATCACGAACAACCCGACGGCGCTGATCACGAACAGCGGCGAGGCTTCCTTGAGAAACATCCACGCGCGGTAGGATGTCCTGGTCACCACGTTCTTCGCGCTCGGGATCCGCATGGGCGGCACCTGCATGATGAACGGCGACCGTTGGGCCGGCATCAGGCGGTTCAACACCAGTCCGGCCAGCACCGTCATGCCGAACACGACGCCGAACACCACCAGAAACGCCGCCAACGACACCTGCGCCAGCATCACGAGAATCAGGCTCAGCTTGGCCGAGCACGGCACGCCCAGCGACAGAAGGAAGATGGCGATAAAACGCTCCCGTTTGCTGTCGAGCACGCGGGTGGCCATCGTCGCGGTGGTGACGCACGAAAAGCCGAGCACGATCGGCAGCACGGCCTTGCCATTGAGGCCGACGCGCCTGAACAGCCGGTCGAGCAGGATCGACAGCCGGGGAATGTAGCCCGAATCCTCGACCAGCCCGAACGCCAGATAGAAGACGACGATCACCGGCAGCACGAGACCGAACAGCGGCACCACCGCCATCGCGTAGAGTCCGTAGTCGCCGCTGATGAGGTCGCGCACCCACGGGTACGGGATGGAGGCCGCTGCCTGCGCCACATACGGGCCGAGCGTATCGCGAAACAGATCGTCCTCGAGCAGATCCACCAGCGTGCCGGCGGCGAACCGGCCGACCGTGAAGTAGAGCGCGGCGAGCAGGCCGAAAAGCATCATCACGCCGGCGACCGGCGTCAGCGCCAGATCCCCGAGCCGGTCGAGCATCGGAATCGACGTCACCCGCCTGAACCGGACGGTGGCGCCGTACCAGGCTTCGGCCCGATTGTCGTTCGCCCGGGAGATGATCAGGTCGAGCGGCTGCGGCAACGCGCGCCGGGCGTCATCGACCAGGGCCAGGGCGGCGGCCACGTCCCCGATCGCGCTCCGGTCGGCCGCCCATCGCGCGGTCGCCCGGTCGTCCACCACCGACAGCAGCGCCAGCGTGCGTGGCCCCCAGGCCGGCCCCGCCGTGGCGGGCATCAAGCCGATCAGGCCGCTCAACGCGTCGGTCACCGGACGCGGCAGCTTCGAGGCGCATCCCGGCGTGCGCGCGTGTCCCAGGGCCGCGATCAGCGCCCCGATCCCGACGCCTTCCGATGCCACCGTCTCCACCACTCTGGTACCCAGGAGGGCTTCGAGCCGCGCCCCGCGGATCTCGATTCCTTTCTGCGCGGCTTCGTCGATCATGTTGATCACGAGCACGAGAGGAATGCCGCATTCCGCCAGCAACGAGGTGAGCACCAGCGAGCGCTGGAGGTTCTTGGCGTCGGCGACCTGGATGACGAGGTCGGGCCGTTCGTCCACCAGCAGGCTCCGCGCGACCGTCTCGTGATCGCCGCTGAAGACCAGATCGTGCACCCCGGGGCTGTCCACGATCTCGATGTCGCGGCCGGCAGACGACAGCACGCCGCGCGCGACCTCCACCGCAGTGCCGGGGTACGAATCGACCGAGACGTGCTGCGTCACCAGTCGCCGGAATATCGTGCTCTTGCCGACGTTCGGCAAGCCCATCAACAACGCCTTCATCGACAACCTCGCGTGGGGCGGCCCGCGCGGCCCGAGGCTTCAGCGTTCAGGACATCCAACCAGTCGATCGCTGCGACAGCTGCGCCGCCATCCGCTCCATCTCCCGGCTATCGGGCGAATCGGGGAACTGGGCGACAAACGGCGTGATCCGGTTGACCGATGAACTGATCTCGTCGCTGGTTGACAGCATGCCCAGTATCGAATTGTTGATACGGAGGTACTGCCCGACCACGTTCTGAAGGTTCTGCACGATCTTCTTGTCCTGCGCCGTGTTCACCATGTTGGCGACAATCCTGAACCGCTGCCGGGCCAGCACGGCGCCAAACGCCTGCCGGGCGGGATGACCGTCGGCGAGCGCCCCAATCAAGGTGTGCAGCTTGCTGGCGTCCGAGCCCGACTGCTGCAGCAGCTCGGCGACCAGGCCGCCGACAAGCGTGAGATCGTGGAAAAACGCCGACTTGATGAAGCCGTAGGCATTCTGCAGCGAGGTGACGTGGGGCGTGACGACGACCAGCTTCTCGTCGGCCAGCCGGTACAGTTCGAGCGTCTCGGTGCCGACGCCGGCCCCGAGATCGATCAGCAGGTAGTCGGCCGCGATCAACCGGATGTCGTGCAACAGCCGCGGCGCTTCGACCGCGAGCAGCGCTTCGACGTTGTTCTGCGATCCGCACACCAGCCGCAAGCCGTCGTAGCCTGTGGGCACCGTGATCTGGGCCAGCGTGCACTCTTTGCGGAGGTATTCTTCGATCGAGTTGTCGATCTTGGTGAGACCCAGGACCGTGTTGCAGTTGCAGTTGCTGAAGTCGCCGTCGAGCAGCGTGACGCTTTTCTTGCGTCGCGAGAGCGACAACGCCAGGTTGACCGAAACGATGGTCTTGCCGACGCCACCCTTGCCCCCGCCGACCGCGATGGTCTTGCCGGCGTTGAACCGGGCCGGAGCGGTCTGCCCCGGGGGGCCGACTCTGCCGCTCTCGGGACCCCCGTCGGGACGCCCGGGGACGCCTGCCGACCTGGGCTTGGTGACAATCCACGCCTTGGTCGTGCCGGCCCCATCGGTGGCCGGTTCGGCCCGGACGAGGTCGCCCGTCATGGCGACCTCGTTTCCCGTGCCTGGATCGTGGAGGACGAACGCGAAACCGCCCCGTCTGAACTTCTTCACCACGTCGTCGGCGAAGCCGGCCGGACATTCGACCTGCAAGCCATCGGCCGTGATGGCGGCTACGTCATAGTGTCGGCCTTCGAAAACAAACGTCGCCTTGATCGGATCCATCGTCCTCCACCGAGCCCACCACCTAGACGGATGCGCTGACGAGCGCCCCCGTCGCGGTCGTCTTGAGCGGGTCGCGTGCGAGCCGCACCGACGAAATGGCCACGGGCAGGTTCGCGCCCTTCAGCAACTGTTCGAACTTCACCTTGAACCCGTTGGGAAGACAGGTGCCGCCGGCCAGGACGATCGGGATCGACGAACTGAACCGCGGCATCTTGTCGGTCCGCGACAGGATCGCGGCCAGGCTGGTCAGCAGCGTCATGATCAGGTCTTCGTAGTAGATAATCAGCGCGTTCTCGAGATTGCTCTTCGGTGTGCGCGTAAAGTCGAGCGACTCTTCCTTCGCGATCCGCACGCGATTGACCGTCTCGTTGGTCACGCGGGCCACGGAGGTGTCGATGTCGTCGCCGCCCTTGGCGATGCTGAAGACGAGCACCGGGACCGAGAGGAACGACAGGCACACGTTGCACATGCCGGCACCCATGCTGATGCCGATGCCCGTGAAGTTGTCGTTGGCCAGCTCGGCCAGCACGATCGCCTGGCCTTCGGTAATCGCCTTGGCCTTGTAGCCGAGGCCGAGCAGGTGCTGCTTGAGCATCCCCTCGTGGAAGACGAGCAGGTCGGCCGCGTCGCCGGCCTCCGGCGCCGGCACGCTGAAGCACAGGTCGGTCACCGCATCGGGCCTGGGCAGCACGAGGTTGATGATCTCCTTGATGACCGGCATCGCGTAGACTTCCTGCGGCGTGATCAGGCCCTTCTTCATGGGCCGCCGGATCTCGCTGTTGAAGCCGTTGGCGAACTGCTGCGCGTCGTAGCCGAGCACCGCGATTTCGTCCTTGATGCGGGTGTACGCCATGCGGTTCTTGATCAGCATGTCGCGCAGGAACTTGGTCTCCGACACCGCGATGAAGGCGTTCAACTGGTCGGTGGCCTGCGTGCCGGACGGGCCTTCGTGCCGGACGCTGACGATGCGGCTGGTGCCGATGTCGAGCCCGTAGGCCTTCTTCGCCGCGGGCGACTTGCTCTCAATGGCCTTGCCGGATTCCTTCAGTTCGTCCACCTTCGTGATCAGCCGGTCCAGGCTTCGCGGACTGACGGTATCCGAGGTCCCCTTCAGCAACTCGTTCAATACGTTCTTGTCATCCTGATCTTCAGCCATAGCCCCCTCCACACAGTTACCGGCAGTCCTCGGCGGTCACCACGAACGCCTTGCTTACAACTCGTATCGTGACAGATCGATAATCGTCAGGGTGTCGCTCTCAAGTCCGGATTTCGTCGCGGTGACCAGATCCCTGCCGAAGTGCAGGTAGAACTCCCGCTTCTCGCCGTCGTCGATGTCCGCATCGCCCCTGACCATCCGCACCAGGGAGATCTTACTCTCGTCGATCCGCTCCGCAAACAGCGAACCCTGACACGTCAGGTACGCGTCCCGGACGTAGGCGATGTACTTCCCGGCGTAATACACCGTGTCGGCCAGGATGTCCTGGAGATAGTCGCCAATGGCGCCCGCGCCCTTCAGGGCCTCGTAGACGAAATCGGCCTCGCCGAACGACGACATCCGATCCGCCTGCGTCGCTGTTGTGTCCATCGGTGGTCCCCCGTTATCAGAATTACGAATCAGTCCGCCTGTCCCGCCCCCAGCACGTACGCGGCCCCGTCGAGCACCGAATACATGGGCTGCCGCTCCACGTACACATCGTCGAAGTGGAATCCGCCTTCCTCGAGCGACAGGCGGAGCATCTCACCATTGAGCGACGCGCCGCCGCCCATCACCACCAGCCGGCCGGGCCATTCGACCCGGTTGGTATAGTAGGCCGTCAACGAATCGGTCGTGAACCGGGTGAACTCCTTGTTCAGATCCCAGCGCACGTTCTCCAGCACCAGCGAGACATCGACGCGGTGCGGGCCGGCCCCTGCGGTCGGATCGACCAGGCTGGCGGCCCCCCCGGCCTCGCGGCGCCGCACCTCGACGTCGTCGCACCCCAGTTCGATCTGCTTGACCAGCCAGAGGTAGTGGTGGTCGCCGACGCTCTCTTCGGCCAGCAATCGCAGGATCTTCTCGTAGTAGAACGAGACGCCGCAACTGGCCGACCGGAACAACTCGACCCCGTCCTGGCCGCCGACCACGTAGAGCTTGGTGCGATTGTGGCCGACATCAACCACCAGCGCCGTCTCGACGTCCATGCCGCGCAGGTCGAGAAACCCCAGAACCGCGTCGCCCGACGGCAGCACGCCGACGCGCATGCGAACGTCCTTGGTGATCCGCCGGCCGTCGATGCCCCGGTACGCGGCCACCTCCACCACACCCTCGCCCAGCGTCTTGGCGAGGCCTTCGAACACCTGCGCCCGCTGCGCGCTATCGACCACGACGAAGACGTCGACCTCGTCGGTCGCGTCGGCGTAGTCGAAGACGATCTTCCGGAGAATCACCTCGGCCAGGTTCGCGTCGAACGCCTCGTCGTCGAACGCCGCGCCGATCTCGTCGAGGCGCAACTGGCTGCCCGCGTCGTACCCGACCGCAAACCATTGCCCGGCGCGCTCGTAGTATATCCGGCCCTTGTCCAGTTCTCCCGCCGCTCGCGCGAGCGTCGGAAAGAACCCCCGCCCGTAGAACTGATACTCGGCCTCCGCGGCAACGGTGCCTGCGCGCCCAGGCTCCTGGCGCATCACGCAGACCTTGGTGTAAAAGCTGCCGACGTCAACCAGTATCGTCTTCACGTCCCTCCACAAGCGCGCCGCACCGCCTTAGAATTCCATCTTCTTCGGCGTCCGCTGCTTGCGCAGTTCGCGATAGTTCTGCCGCTTCTTCTCGCTGGGCGCCTCCTTGTCGATCACCAGCAGCTTGGCCGCATCCTTGGGCGAGAACTCGCGCATCTCCTGGCCGTAGTTCGGGCCCGCCCCTCCGGTCATCTGCAGCCCCCTGAGCATGGCCTTGATTTCGCTCATCTCCTGGCGCAGCCCGCTGCCGTTTTCCCCGACCGCCGGGCCGGCGTGCCGCTCCTCGAGCAGGCTGTCGAGATGATCGATCCGGTCCTGGGTCGTTTCGTAGAGCTTGCCGGAGACGATGCGTTCCACCAGATTCTGGAACACCAGCAACGGATCGGCGCCCTTGCGTCGGCTCTTGTCCACCAGTTTGAGGTAGAGCTTCAGCACCAGCTTCAGAACGTCTTTGGAACCTTCCGGGTGACAGCGCGAAAACTTGTCCAGCAGCGTCTTGAGCTCGCTGTCCATCACCAGATAATAGATGCCCATCTCTTCCTCCCCACAGGTGCACGACACTGCCGGTCACCAGCCGCAGACGCGGCCCGCCCCGCAGCGCCCGACTATCCGGCCGGCGTCTCCCCGGGCGATTCCGGCGCCGGCGTGGCCTCTGCCCCTCGCTTGGCCCGATCGACCACGCCCTCGTCGACGTCCCGGACGATGTTCTTGATCTGAAACTTGGTATCGACGTCCTTGCCGAGCGTGAGTGCGATCTGGTCGCGCGCCAGCAGCATGAAGCCGACGCAGTTGACGTAGCGCGGATCGATCCCGATCTTGTTGGGATGGATCACGCGCTCGTCGAGCACGTTCTCCGGCCAGCCGAAATACGTCCCGATGTTCGCCTTGATCGCGTCGTAGAGCAGGTGCGCGCCGCCGCCGATCACGGTGAAGTAGTCGATGCTCACCCCGCGCTCCGAGAGCGCCGTGATGTCCCGCCCGACCAGTTCCATGATGCGCCCGGCCATGTACTGCGATTCCTGGGCCAGCAGCCGGCTGAAGTCGTAGACCCCGGATCCCGGAATTTCGATCTTGAAGTTCTTCTGCGGCAGCCGCTGCATGATCCGCTGCTCGGGAATCTTGAACTTCTGCTCGCTCGACTCGAAGATGCTCTCGCTGATGTTCCGCGTGATGGTGTACACGCCTTCGGTGATCGAATCGGCCAGGTTGATGTCGGCCTCGTTGTCGATCACCGGCAGCTTGATCCAGGTCCCGTGCCCGATGTCGATCACGTAGGTGTTGTACACGTCCATGTTGTACTTGCTGAACAACAACGCCATGTACGCGCCGTAGGCCTGGTACTGCATCACCGAGAAGTTCAGGTGAATCTTGATCTCCCGGATTTCTCCGGTGGCGACGTTCTTGGCCTTGATCGCCAGGAATTTGCGGTTCCCCTGTTCGTCGAGATGGTCGCGCAGGTACGCCAGAAACTTCTCGAGGATGCTCTCGCCGTGCCGGACGGTGATGCCGAAGCCGAGGCCCGCCTCCTCAACCGATCCGCCCTTCTTCTCCATCTCGAGGTGGAGCAGGAACAACCCGGCCTTGATGGCCAGAAACGCGTCGTCGTAATTCTGGATGAGCCCCTTGTGCGTGAACCAGTAGGTTTTTTCCGAACTGCGCGTCATGGCGCCGATGTAGCGCCAGGCGTTGCGCGTCTCGTCGAAAATTGCCAGGTTCTTGATCCAGCGCGCGTCGGCCGAGCGGTTCATCATCCGCCAGCTTTTTTCCATCCGATCCGAGAGGGCGTCACCGACCACCGACGAGAAGATGACCATCGTGTCATCGCAGCAGAACTTGCTGGCCGAGGTGCCCAGTTCGCCGCCGATGGCCACGCAGTTGTCGAGTTCGCTCATGGATGCCGCCCCTCCTTCGAAATCCCCGGCGCCGGCGCCGCCCGCCGGGCCGGATGCTCGCTACACTACCGCAGGTTCTCGCGCAGTTCCATCAATTCGGCCTTCAGCGCTTCGCGCGACCGCACGATCACATCATAGTCGGCCCGCATCGTCTCGACCTCCTGCACGGCGCGCTCCTTCTCGGTGGCGCCCTGCTCGACCTCGCGTTCGAGCGACTTGATGCGGCGTTCGACCAACTGGAACTGCTCTCGTGCCGCGTCGGTCTCGCGGGAGGCCTGGGTGAGCGCTTCGCTCAGTTCGAGTTCCCGTTTTTGCGCCTGCACTTTGTACCGGTCGAGTTCGCGCGTGGCGGTCGCCTTCAGCTGGTCGAGGTCGTTCTCGGCCGCCTTCTTCATCACGGCCAGATCCTTCTCGAGCGCCTCGGTCAGCTTCGTCCGTTCCTTCTCGGCCGATTCGTTGATCCGGCGAATGTCGGCTTCGGCCCGCTCGCGCTGTTCCAGGAGCGCCTTTTCGAGCAACTCCTTCTCGCCGGACATCTTCGCCTTGATGCCATCGAGCTCCTGCTCGCCGCGCTTGCGATCCGCTTCGATCTCGGCCAGTTTGGCCAGGCGATCTTTTTCCAGTTCGGCCTTCAGCTGCTCGATCTGGTACCAGGCCGCGCGTTCCTGCTCCTGCTTGAAGGCGGCGTGCAAGGCTTCCAGTTCGGCCTTGTTGCGCTCGCGCTGCATCCCGATGGCGCGTTCGGCTTCGCCTTTCCGCTTGGCCAGGTCTTTTTCGAGCTGCTTGCTCTCGGCATCCACCCGCACCAGATCTTCTTCCATCTGCTTGCGGCCCGCTTCGATGGTCGCCAGCCGGGCCTTGCGCTCGGCATCCACCTCGGCCTGCAGCGCCTCGATCTCCTGGTGCGCGCGCCGTTTCTCCGCCTCGAACGAGGTCTGCAGCGACTGCAGTTCGGCCTTGTTCCGTTCCTTCTGCGCCTCGACCACCCGCTCGGCCTCGATCTTCTTCTGCGCCAACTCCGCCTCGACGCGCTTGCGTTCGAGCTCGATGGCCGCCATCTCGTCGGCCAGGCGCTTGCGGCCCGCCTCGATCTCGGCCAGCTTGGCGGCGCGGTCCTTCTCGAGTTCGACCGTCAGCTGCTGCACCTGCTGCGCGGCGCGCTGTTTCTCGGCGTCGAAGGCCACCTGCAGCGCCTTGAGTTCCGCCTTGTTGCGCTCGCGCTGGACATCGATGATCCGATCGGCTTCGTCCTTCTTGCGCGCCATTTCGTCGGCGAACACCTTGCGCTCCTTGGTCATCTCGGCGACCATCGTCTCGCGCTCGCGGGCGACCGACACGCGCAGGGTGCCAACCTCCCCCCGCAGTCTTTCTGCCTCCGACCGGAATTTCTCGCCATCCGATCGCAGCACGCCAATCTGCGCGTTCTCGCCCGTCAACCGCTCGCACTGCTCCCGCAATCCGCCCAGTTCCAGCCGCAGCGCCTCGCGCTCCTGCTCCACCCGATCGATGTCGCGTTTCTTCAACTGCTCGAGTTCCGCGCTCTGCGCCTGCAGCGATCCGATCAGCGCGTCCTTCTCGGCCATCTTGCGCCGGACCGCCGCCGCCCCGTCGACCGCCGCCTTCACCTTCGTGAAGCTCTCGGACTCGACCTCGCGCACCTTGCCCAGCTGCAATTCCAGCTGCCGCTTGAGTTTCTCGACGTCCTTGGCCTTGTCCACGATCGTGTGCAGGCGCTTGTAGGCCGGCCCCGTGTCGCCGCCCCGGGCCCCGCGGCCCACCTGATAACTCACCGTCCGGGCGTTGATGATGTCCACCAGGTCGAAGAAGTTGACCGGCTTCCGGAAGTACTTGTGGATGTGCGAGGTGTCGATCGCCTGCATCACGTTCTCGATCGCGCTGTAGTCGCGCGACGTCGCGATGCGCAAGCCGCCGGCGTCGAGCCCCTTCAGATCGCTGAGGAAGTCGGTAAACGTCACGTCCGACATGCCCGAATCCGCGATCACCACCTGCGGCCTCAGCTGCGCGCACAGCTTGAGTCCCTCTCCGGCGGTCGCGGTCGTGTAGACCGCGAAGTGGCCCGAGAGTTCCGCCGTCGCCTCTTCCAGGAAGCCCGGATCCTTGTCGATCACCACGACCTTCACGCTGTGTGCTGACATCTGATCACCCCTTCGCGAACGAGCGTTGTCTCAGGACCGGTTGATTTCGCCCGCCACGCACTTCTCGTCCACCGTGTCTCTGCCTGCCAAGGAAGCCGACGCGCACACGCCGTCCAGCAGGCGGATCGCTTTGCCCGGAAAACACTGAGTCGGAAGATATTCGGCCGCGAGCTCCGCGCACGCGATCAGCGCGGGCTCGCTGATCGTCAGCCCGTAATGCTTCCGGTAGACCGGCATGATGCCCTTGAGAATCTCGATCGTCTGTGTCACGTCAGGCTCGGCCACGTTGACCGTCTGAAACCGCCGGGCCAGCGCCTTGTCCGGCTCGATGTACTGCCGGTACTCCTCGGAGGTGGTCGCGCCGATGCACGGGAACTCGCCCCGCGCCAGCGACGGCTTCAGGATGTTCTCGGCGCCCGTCGACCCTTCGGTCGACCCCATCCCGAGCAGCGTGTGGATCTCGTCGATAAACACGATGATCCGGCCGACGTTGCTCCGCACCTCGTCGACCAGCCCCTCGATGCGGGTCTCGAACTCGCCACGATACTTGGTGCCCGACACCATCGCGTTGAGGTTGAGGGCGATGATCCGCCGGTCGCGGAACATGGCGGGCACCGTCTTCTTGACGATCAGGTGCGCCAGCCCCTCGACCACCGCCGTCTTGCCGACACCGGCCTTGCCGACCAGGATGGGGTTATTGGCCTCCATCTGCGACAGCACCTTGAGGCAGGCGAAAATCTCGCGGTCGCGGCCCACGATGGGTTTGACGCGGCCTTCCTCCACCTGCTGCGTGAGGTCGCGGCCGAACCGTTCGAGGTAGTGCAGGCGGCGGCCGGCCACCTCGTCGCGGATGAAGCCGAAAATCGGCGCCACTTCGGCCGGCAGATCCAGCGTCGGCGCCAGCACCACCGCCAGGCTCTGCTGCCGCTTGAGCACCTCCGGCATCGACTTCATGATCGAAATCAGCTCGACAAAGTCCTGGCCCGACAGGTTCTCGCGCTTGAGGTAGTAGTGGAAATCCTCGAGCAGGTAGAGCGTCCGGGGCCGACAGTCGTTGCGGATCGCGCCCAGCGCCTCGAGCGGCGACAGTTTGGCGTGCAGCAGGTAGTCGTCGTTGATGGCATACGTGCCGGCGTGCGCGTCGCCAATCTCGCGGAACCCTTCGGCCAGCGTCCACTGCAGCGGCGTCAGGCTCAAATGCGCCGACACGCGCGTGAGCCGCGACATCAGTTTCCGCGAATCGGTGTAGGCCGCGATAAACAGGCTGTGCTCCGACGACAGCTGTTTGACCAGTTCGGCCTCTTCGGCCGAGGCCACCGGCACCGGCGAGGGCGATGGCGCCCCGCCACGCGCGACCATCGGAACTGGCGTCTGCCCCGCCGCGCCCGCGCCGTCCCCGGAAACGCTGCCGTCGACATCGGCCCGGTGGGCCACCTCGTCGACGTCGGCCTCGTCAGCCTCATCGGCCTCGTCGGCGCCCGCTGGCACACGAGAGGCGGCCAGTTCCTCGAGCAGCCGATCGGCGACCCGCCGGTCCACTGCCGGACGCCGGGCCTCGCCCTGGAACGGCAGCGGACTCAGCACGTCCATCTCGGCACTATGCCCGTCGGCGCCGGGCGACAGCCGGAACCACTTGAACGCGAACTGGCTCAGCCGGCGCGTCTGCGCCGCCTTGTCGAGGGCGGCAAACTGATCCGAGAAGTAGACGAAGATGTCGAATTCGTAGGGCGTGGGCAGCACCTGCTTGTCGATGCCGGCGCCGCCCGTCGCCCGCTGCCGGCCCTGGACCAGGCGATAACTGCGCTCCAGGTACACCTTCGTCGGATCGACCGGATTGTAAAAGGCCATCCGGAATTCGCTGGCGATGTCGCTCGCGATCAACTCACGCAGATCCGCCAGGAGCCCATCGGCCACGCCGTCCGGAAAAATGGCGTAGTAGCCATTCAACCGTTCGATGTCGCGGCTCATGGCCTCGTAGAGCCCGCCCTGTTCCGCTCGAATCGGCTCGAGGGTGACAGGGCGCCGGCTCCTGGTGAACAGCCCCAGCGCCACTAGGCGTCCTTGACCAGATCATCGATACGCAACTTGGCGTCCTCGAGGAAATCCCGCATCTCGTCGACCGTGTCGCGATAGACCAGCAGCCGGGTGTCCAGCTTGTCGTTGCCCGAGGCATGCTGGACCTTCGCGGCTTCGGTCTTCTTCAACCGTTCGATCACGCGGGTCTTCTTCTTCAGCAGCTTCGGGAATTCGCGCTCCAGCTTCTCGATCGCCAGGCTGATCTGCTGCTCCTTGGCCTTCATGTCCTTGCCAAGGCCCAGCAGTTCCGAATTCGATTCCCACAGGCCGTTGTAGTTCTGCCGGAGGTTCCCCAGCGTCTCGTTGTGCGTGTCGAGCGCGTGGTTCAGTCCCGGCAGGCGCTCCCGCAGTTCGGCCATCGAGTGCTTCTTCTGCTTGATGCGCTCCGACAGGTACACTTCTTCGCCCAGCAGCCGGTTGCGCTCGGCCATCAGGAAGTCGTACTTGCGCTTGAGGTCCAGGTTCTGCTTCTTCAGGTACCCCAGGCGTTCGGCGTCTTCGAGAAAGCGGACCGCGCCCAACTGCAGCAGGTCCGAAAAAATCAGGTGCGCTTCGCTCGCCTCGAGCGTGAAGTACGCGGCAATCTCCTCCGCGCTCTTCATGCCGTCGATGGACCGCAGGAACTCTTCTTTGGCCGCATCGCCGCGGACCAGTTCCACGCTCCGGACCACCGGGTACCGTCGCTTCATCTGATCCCAGCTGTTCAACAGCTTCTGCTTGAGCTGGGCCTGCATGGCGCCTGGCTTGTCGGTCTGATCGCTCATGGTGTGGTCCTTGTTACCGGCTGGCCCTGTCGAACGACTTGAGCTTGTCCTCCATCACGACAATCTCCCGATAGGCGTCGTCCCGCTCTTCCTTCACCTTCGCCGCCGCCGACGCCACCGCCTGCTGGCTCGCCTCGGCCTTCTCGGCCTTCTGCTGTTCCTGCCGGTAGAGCATCCGGAACCGCTCGACCTCTCCAATCGTCATTTCCAGCCGTTTCTCCAGATCCTGCACCCGCGGCATGTCGCGATCGAAGGCGGCGGCGCGCTGCACGGCCGCGTCGCGGTCCTGCTGGAGACGGTCGGTGGTCTTCTTGGCGTCCCGCGTTTCTTCCTGCAGGCTGGCGTTGAGCGTCAGCACGTCGCGCAGGTGCCCCTCGAGATCCTTGATCACGGAGAACATCTCCTTGACCGCGTTCTCCAGCTTCGACCCCGACGACAGGATGAAATCGTCGATTTTGAGCGCCGAAATCTTCTTCAACTGTTCCAGAATCCTGGGCACCTCGACGCGCGACCGGCTCTCCACCACGAAATCGCTGAAGGGAATCGCCTGGGCCGTTTTCCGGGCTGCATCTGCCTTGTCCACCGTCGCCTCCTTCTCCTGGTTGCCTCACCCGCACCCGCTCGCGTCAGATGCTCCGATAGAACTCGGTCTTGCCCTTCTTGACGATCGCGTTGAACTCGGACAACAGCTTGTCGAGCGATTCTTCCGACGACGCGATCCGGTCGTTGAGCACTTTCTTCTGCAACAGGGCCTTCTTCAACAGGCCTTCCACGTTGGTCATCACGTCTTCGGCTGCCGCCGTCTCGCCGCTCACGAATTCGAAGCTGCTCCGGACCCCGTTGAACCGGCGCAGCAAATCGTCGAGCACCACGTGCTTCTCTTCCACCACGTCGAGCAGCGCGCGGTGCTCATCCCTGAGGAAATTGATTTCCGTGGCGAGACGGTTCGACTCGAGACGGGCGCTCACCACCCGGCTCTGCAGGTCCTTGAAGTTCGCGACTTCGATGTCGTGCTGCTCGGACACCAGCGGGTACTCGCTCTTGAGCACCTTGTTGCCGGCCACCAGCGTGTTGTTGGCGGTGCTCAACCCGTCGCACTCCATGCCCAGCTGCTCGTTGATCCGGCTCAACTCCGCCACCCGCCGCTCCAGATCCCGCTTGGCGCGCAGCCCCAGCTCTCGGCGCAGGATTTCCTTGATCTCGAATGCGGTATTGGTCGGCACGCCGGCGATCGTCGCCAGTTCGAGCGGATCGGTGTTGAGCAGCCGCTCCTCGTCGAGCAGCCCCTTTTCCCGCAGGGCCGCGATCTGCTCGTCGCCAATCGACGACATCGATCGCAACAGCCCCTCGCAGGCATTGGCCATCGTGACGGGCAGATCGACCGCCGTCATCGCGGCGTGATCCGCGATGATCCCCCTGCCGGTTGCTGCCGATGGGCGCGGCCGGTCATGGAGCATCCGCTCCACCTGGCCGATCTGGCCCACCAGGGCGGCTTTCTGTCCGGCCCCGGCCTCCTCGGCCTCGAGCATGGACATCACCGAGTGCAGCCGCGCCAGCATGTTGACGTCCCGGCTCTGGCCCGCCACCGACACCAGGTCGTCGAGCGGTTCGGCATACGCCTGCCGAATCGAACTGAGCGGGATGTTCTCCTCGACCCTCTCGACCATCTCGCGCAGCGCCGTCGAGAGCGCCGCGATACGGTCGGCGTCAAGACCGCCGATGGCGGAGGTTGCCCCGACCGCCACGCCGCCTGTCTTCGCCTCTGTTTCCATCTCTGGCCCCTCTCTCTTGTCTCAGCGACGGCGCGGACGCCGCTTGCCGACTTCGGCGCTGCCATCCGGCTCGTCCAGTCCGCTGTGCGGCGCAGTCGCATCCGCGCCAGCCGTTCCAGCCGCGTCCGAGGCGTCCGCGGGTGCCGACTCGGCCGCCGGCGCGAACTCGGCGGCAGCCACATCGGATGCCTCGGCCGCCGGCGCGTCGTCGGGGTTGGCGATGTCGTGCTTCTTGCGGATCCACCACTCCTTGACGCGAGAGACGGCCGCCACGCGCGCCCTGGCGTCGTCGCTGGTGTCGATCGCCAGCGATTCGCCCGTGATGCGTTCCAGCGTCACCAGCACCTTGTCGCGAATGTCCTTGTCGTCATCGTTCAGCAGACGCATCAGCGGCAGCACGGCGCCCTGGTCCCGGATGTTTTCCAGCGCCTGCAGCGCGCTCTTCCGCACGCGGACATCGAGGTCGGCGGCCGCCACGTGCAGCAGCGTCGGAATCGCGGGGGTGAACTCGAGCCAGCCCAGGAACATGGCCGACGAATTTCGCACTTCGACGTTGTCGTCCTTGAGCGCCTCGACCAGCAGCGGCGCCGTGTCGGTCTTGCCGACCCGGTAGAGCCCGCGCACGCAGGCGGCGCGAACCCCGGCGTAGGGGTGATTCATGTGCCGCTTGCAGATCGCGACCACGTCCGGATCGTCAATCTGAATGAGCGCGTTGAGAATCTCGGCCTGTAGATCGTGGTTGTCGATGCCAATGGCTTCCTTGAGCACCGGTCCGGCGTGCTTGTTGCCCATCTTGCCCAGTTCGCTCACCGCCAGGCGCTTGATGTCCATGTCGGCTTCGAGCAAATCCCGCAGCGCCTTCTGGAAGATGATCGCGTCCGATTTGAGCGTAAAGGTGGCCTTCCGAATGCTGGCTTCGGCCACCGCGCTCATCTTCTTGAACCGGGCGCCATCGATCGCGCTCTTCGGCTTGACCGTGAACTTCGTGATCGGCAGCCCCTGCCGTTCGGCTGCTTCGAGTTCCGCCAGGTACTTGTTGAGCGCGCTGGATTCGTCTTCGAGCGCCTTGATCTTCTCGATGACCGACTCGGCTTCCGCCGTCGCCAGGATGCCGGCCACATCGTCGCTGCCCGACCCCATCTTGCCGATCTCGAGGTAGAGTTCGCGGACGCGGGTGTCGATTAAGGTGAGTTTGGCCTGCACTTCCGACTTGGTGAGGCCGTACTTCTTTCTGAGGCCTCCGGTAAAGATGCCCGCCGATCGCTTCGACCCCGCGCCGAGCAGGTGCTTGGTCGTGCTGCACACGCTGCCCGCCACGCGGCCGGCGTAGCCGACGGTGCGGCCGGAGTGCTCCATCAGGAACAGCAGGCTGGTGGAGCATAGGCTGGCGACTCGAGCTGACACCCGGCCCAATGTGTGACGCAGTTCATCGACATTCACAGTCATCGCTGCTCTCCCTGTAGGTCTTGCTTGGCACCCGCCCCCGACGTCCGGCCGCGGCCGGACGGTCCGCCAGCTATTTCCGCCGCTTCGCACGCCGAGAACCGGGCCGTGGCGCCTGGCCCGGACCCGCGCCGTCGGCATCTGCCGGCGCAGGCGTCTCCGCGTCGCCGGCCACCTCGGCCTCGCTGGCTTCGGCAGACGCTCCGGCGATCTCGCCCGCGCTTTCCACCGCGGCTGCGACCGCCAGGCTCGCCACTTCGTCCGCCTCGACGATGGTCACCTCGACGGATGCGACCGCGCCCGCCTCTTCGGCCGACACGGCCTCGACCACGTTCTCAACCTCGACCACGGCCTCCGCCACGTCCACAGCGGCCGGTTCGGTCCACGCCGATTCGATCTCGACGGCACCCGCGTACGGCTCGGACACCGATTCCGCCTGTTCGATCACGTCGTCGGGTTCGGCATCCGGTTCCGCCTGCTCGGAAGGCTCGGCCACTGGCGGCGCAGTCCTGGCAGCGGCCCTCCGCTGCCTGACCGCCTCGGCTTCGGCCGCCCGCTGCGCTTGAATGGCCGCAACCTGCTCGGTCAACCGCTGGATCTCGCGATCCTGCGTCTTCACCTGCTCGAACAGGTCGGACAACTTGTCGGTGACCACCGGTCCCTCGCCCCACGCCTCGACGGCTTCGCGCCCGACCTCGGCGTAGAGCTCGACGATGCGCCGCTTGCCGAGGCGAATGCCTCGCAGCGCCGCGCGCTCGGAGCCCGGATTGACCGCCGCGACAATGCCACCCAGCACCTGCCGCGCCGCAGAGCTGACGTCGAACAGCGAGGATAGCTTCTCGCGAACCGCGGACGCCGAGGCCGTCGCCGAGCCCGCAGCCGGCGCCATGCGTTCGGTCGTCGCCGCGGCCGCCCCTCTGACGGAGGCCGCGCCATCCCGAACCGCCTGCGCCAGCTTCTGCGTCGCCCCGGGGGTTTGGCCGGCCAACTGCCCGGCGTACCGAATCGCGACCACCGTCTTGTCGCGCATCGCCGACGCCGCGGTGCGGCTGCTGCGCACGGCCCAGTCGAACACTTCGCTGCGGGCCGCGCTGGTCGAAGATGACGGCGGCGCGGCGGCGCGAGACTTGGCGCTCGGGCGCACGCTGTCGTTCGAACGGGTGGAGGCCATGCCTTCGCGGAACGCGTCGGCCAGCCGCTGCCCCAGCGGCGCTTTCGCCACCGAAGGAGGCGCCGACTGGTTGTTGGCGTCGGTGGCGTACGTGAATTCATCCGGGGCGTCGGTCGTCCCCGAGGGTTCAGCCGTCAGGTCGGGTTCGGCCGCGACGTCGGATGCGGGTGTGAACGAATCGGCCGCGACGTCCGCGAACTGTGCGGGCTCGCCAGACACGATCTCGATGTCGTGACCGGCGGGGCCGGCCACCTCATCGATCGGCGAAGCCATCATTTCAGGGGTGTCAATCGCGTCCGAGTGGTCTTGTTCCGCCATCACGACCTGCCTTTCCGTCGGTTATCAGTTTCGGCCGCGCGTGTTCCCGCGGCCGCGCGTGTTCCCGCGGCCACTGTGTCCAGCGCTCCGTTACCCTGCGCCCATAATCAACTTCACCGCCAACAACGTCAGGCACACCGCGATCATCTTCTTGATGACCGACGGGTGCGTCTTCAACGACAAGTGCGCGCCCCACGTGGCGCCCAGAATCGTGCCGACCCCCAACGCCACCGCGTAGTTCAAATCCACGTAGCCCAGTCCCACGAACACGATAAAGCCGAGGCCACTGGTAATCGCCAGAATAAAGTGCGACGTCGCCGTCGCAACGTGCACCGGAATGCCGAGCACCGAATACATCAGCGGCACGTGAATGATGCCGCCGCCGATGCCGAACAGCCCCGACAGTTTGCCGATAAAGATGCTGGCCGCAAATCCGACCGACATGTCCGGCGCGTAGGTGTATTCCTCGCCCGTCGAATCCTTGAGGCGCCGAATCTTGGGCGCCTGCGCCGCCTTGGTCCGGACCACCGACAGTTCGATGCCGGAAAACAGGTAGTACGACACCAGGATCAGCAGCACACCGAACGCGGTGCCGAAGCCCCGCACCGTGAAATAGCGCGTCAACAAGGCGCCGAACACCACGCCAGGACACGCTGCCACTGCAAATCTCAGGCCGATTTCGTAGTCGATGCGCTTCTGGGCCACGTACGCGAAGGTGCCGGAAATCGCGTTCAACATCACCACGGCCATCGAGGTGCCGATGGCGTGCTGGGGCGAGAACCCGTAAAAAATCATGAGCACCGGGACGTGGATAAAGCCGCCGCCCGCGCCAATCAACGTGCCGATCGCCCCGATCACGACGCCGGTCGTGAAGACGAAAATACCGCCGATAAACCCCATGTCGGCATGCGTCTGCACCGCGGTCGCCTGTGCCGCCATGAGGCTGACCGACCCGACGACGATCAGGAGAATGCAGGCGAGGGTGGTCGATCTCAATGCGTGGCCCTCAACCGTTCCTTGATGTGGTTATATGCCTTGCCGGCCTGCTGGAAGTGCATCTTGGCCTGCTCTTTCAGCGACTCGGATCCGAACCGATCGGGATGGAACGCCACTTTGAGGAACCGGTAGACGTGGTCGACCCGATCCGGATCGGCGTCGGCCTTGAACCACGGCACCTCACCCAGAGTCGGCGCGACGCTTCCGCCATCTTCCTGTTCGCCCGCGGTCTCGAGTCTGATCGCCGTCAGATCGTACGCGTGGCGCTGGATCTGGCTCGTGGCGAGCACCAGCTCGTAGAGCGATCGCTCCCCCTTCTTGATCTCGTCTTCGAGCAGAAGGGTCTCCTTGGCCAGCACCCCCGCCGCGTGCGCGATGTCGCGGTCGTCAACCCGGGCGAGTTCCCCGATGTGGCTCTTGAGTTCGCGGACCAGATAGCCGAGGGCGGAAATCCTGTCGTCCGCCTCCTTGCGCAGCCGCTTGCGCAGCGTGGTCAGTTCGACTTCGGCCGAGGCGTCCGCGGTCCGCTTGAGCTTGGCGACCAGGGCCGATTCGCGGGCCTCGGCTCGGTCCTGCTGCTGACGGACGTCGGCGAGCATCCCCTCGAGTCGCGCCACCGCGGCGTCTCGCGAGGCGGTCTCGGCATGCGCCTCGTGAATCGATCGGGCGCAACTGTCGAGCAGCACGTGTTTGGCCAGCATCATCCCGGCGGCCAGTGCCGCGACCGCGGTCAGCCACACGGGCGCCGATTCGCGCACCTGCCCCGGCAGGACGGCCGGGTACCACGCGTGGACGACCCAGCAGGCGGCCGCCGCGGTGGCCGACACGTAGGCCGCCGCGTCGGTCACAGGCGCCGTCAACATCCGAAAGAAGAACTTCATACGCTCGACCACCGCCTCATCGGATCAATTCGCCGGACTGCTCGCCCACGGCCGGCGCTTGACCAATTCGCCCACGTCGTTCCACAGCTTGGAGACCATCCGCGTGGTGTAGAACCGGGCGCGCCGAAACACGTTCTCGTTGCCGACCTCGAACACCTCGACCGGTCCCGCGCCATAGAGCACAAACGCGGTCGCGCCGTCCTGGCTGATGGCCACCGACTCGGGCTGGCGCGTAAAGGACACCGTCTGCACCGTCAGCCCCGTCGCGCTGTCGACCAGCGCCATCGACTTGTTGCGCTTGAGGAACAACCCCCAACTGCCGTCGGGCGCCAGATCGAACGACGCCACGCCCTGCGTATCGGCGGGCACGAACTCGCGCTTGCCGTACGGCGCCCGCAGCGTGTGGAGGCCGTTGGGCGCGAGCCACGCGTAGAGGTCGCGGCCGATCTTCTTCACGTCCACGGCCCCGATGTCGTCCAGACCCGCCGCCGTTTTTCGGTTCTTCCAGTCGTAGAGCGACACCGGCGCGCCCTGCAGCACGTAGCGATCGTCGAGAAAGAACACGCCCATCGCATCGGCGCTATGGCGCGGAAGAACCGACGCCGCCTGATTGTCGACCAGATCCCACACCTTGACGGTGGTCAGCGCCGTCAACACGACGTAGCGGCCCGTGCGATCGAAATCCACGAAGATCACGGGCTCCTGCTGATCGACCCGCTGCGTCTGCTTGCCGGTCGCGGTGTCGTACACCCGCACGCCACCCGATCCGTCGGCGGTCTGGCCGCACGCGGCAATCGCCTTGGCGCCCGGCACGAACCGCACCTGCAGCACCTGGAACCCCGGGTCGGTGTCGATCGTCAGGCGCGGCGCCTCGTCGGGCAACTGCCGCAGCGTGATGCGTCCCTCTTCTCCCGTGGCCGTCAGCCCATCGTCTGCCCGAACATCAATCGCGCCCGTGCTGTGCACGCCGGCGAGCACCTGCGAGGGCGCGGTCCCGATCGAGGGCACCGCTCCGGCCGGATGCCTGGCGATCCCGGCCGTCCGGCTCAACGCAGACACGTGGAACAGCTCGGGGTTGACGGCAATGCCTACCCCGACGGCCAACAGTGCGACGAACAGGACGTAGCGTGCGAGAGGCCTCATTTGAGGTGGGGCACCTGGCTGGCCGAGTTCTCCGACTCGAACGTCTTCTGCGGCCCGAACCGCAGCACGTAGCCGAAGACGACGCCGGGAAAGAGCCGCAGCCGCGAGTTATAGAAATTGGCTGCCTGGTTGTACTTCATGCGCGCTGCCGCGATGCGCGTCTCGGTGTCCGACAGTTCCTTCATCAGGTTCTGGTAGGTCGCCGACGCCTTGAGGTCGGGATAGTTCTCGGCGACCGCCTGGAATTTCGACAGCGATTTTTCCAGGCTCAACTGCGACGGCTGGGCCTCCGGAATGCTGCCGAGCGTGCTCAGCGCGCTCCGGACGTCGGCGGCATGCTGGAAGATCTTGTTCTCGAACGCCATGTAGTCGTTGACGGCCTTCACCAGGTTCGGAATCAGGTCGTTGCGGCGCTGCAGTTCCGCCTCGATCTGCGTCAATTCCAGACGCGTGGTGAAATAGCCTTCGGTGAAAAAGTTGTAGTAGTAGACCAGCCCCGACAGCATCGCGAGACACGCCGAGACGGCCGCGATCTTGACGGCCACCGACTGGTCGGCCCACACCTTGGCTTTGAGGCGGGCGCGACGGGCCTTCCACGTCTGGCGGACGTGGACCGGCTTGTCGGAGATCAGGCCCAGCTCCCGTGCGTAGAGTTTCTTGATGACTTCGTTCATGTCGTCAATCGTGCTGTCACGGTTCCAACGTTCCGACGGGCGTGGCTCACACCTTTACCGTGATGTACATCGGATCCCCGAGACGGCGGATGTCGAGCACAAAGCCCTTCTTCAGATCCACCTTCCCCGCCAGGGCGATAAACGAATTCAGATCGGTGACCGGGATCCCGTTGATCCCCTTGACCACGTCGCCCGCCATCAGCCCAGCCGCGCCGAGGATCCCTTCCACTTCGGAAATCAGGACCCCCGCGCGATCGGGAGGCAGCGGGCTGATGTCGGCGCCGAGCCAGGCGAAGTCGTTGGGCGTCTTGATCAGGGCGGCCGCCGGCGTGCCGCCGGGCCCGGTCGGCAGCGTGACGGTGATGGACTTGCGTGCGCCGAACCGCAGCACGACCAGGTCGAGCGTGGCGCCGGTCTTGGCTTCGAGGAACCGGGCAAACGACTCGATGTCGGGAATCTTGCGTCCGTCGATCCGCGTGACCACGTCGCCGCGCTGCAACCCGGCCGCTTCGGCCGGTGTGCCCGGCAGGATGCTGTTGACCAGCACGCCTTCGGGCCGCAGCATCCCGTTCTGCTGCGCAATCACGTCATCGACGGCCATCACGGTGATGCCGAGCGTCAGCTTCTTGGGGCCGACCACCGGGCACCAGGGCCCCGGATTGCGCCGCATCCCCATCCCCGGGTTCGCGGGCCAGGCCGCCGGATTGGCGGCCGCCGCGGGATTGGCCGCCCCCGCGCCCGGCGCCACCGGACCAGCCGGCGCGGCAAAGGCCTGCGACCGCAACTGCGGATGGCAATCGAGGCACACGCCGCGATAGTTGTGCGGCGGCACGATCACCTGGCCATCAGCCAGCCGGTAGGCGTTGCCGATCTGGCGGGCGTTGACGCGCCAGGCGGCGAGTTGGCCATTGGCGACCGCAGGCGGGCCGTTCTGGAAGTCGACCACGCCGCCAATCAGATCGAGCGACCGATTGATGGGCACCGCGAAGCTGATCCCCGCATAGGTCCCTGTCGGCGAGTAGATCGCGGTATTGATGCCGATGACGCCGCCCTTGGCGCTGACCAGCGGGCCGCCGCTGCTGCCCTTGTTGATCGACGAATCGGTCTGAATCAGGTTCTCGTAGACCACGCCCCCGACGCTCAGCGTCCGGTTGCGGCTGCTGACGATGCCGGAGGTGACCGACTGTTCGAAACCGAACGGGCTGCCAATCGCCAGCACCACGTCGCCGGTGCGCACGGCGTTGGAATCGCCCAGGGCCGCGTACGGCAGCGGCGTGTCGGCCTGGATGCACAACAGCACCAGGTCGGTGGTCCGGTCGCCTTTGACGACCTTGATCGGATACTCGATGGCGCCGCCAGTCGCGTACACGGTGGCCTTGAGCGAGGTCGCGCCCTCGACCACGTGGAGGCTGCTCAGCACGTATCCGCGGGGATCGATGATCACGCCGGATCCAATCCGGGCGTAATTGACGACCGGATCTCCCGGCGTCGTCGTTTGATCGGGCACCAGGGCGTCAATGCTGATGACGGCCGGCCTGACGCTTTCGATCAGGGTATGGTACGACCCCTGAAGCGCCGTGACGGGCGCGGTCGCGGCCGGCGTGGTCAAGGCCGACGCCTCACCTTCGCCCCTTCCGCCGAAGAACGGCCCCAGTCCCTTGCCTCGTTTCTGCGCTTCAAAAACCGACCAGGCCACCGTGATGATCACCATCACCACCAGCGCCAGGATCCACGGTTTGAAGTTGTTCGGACACCGCTCCGTTGACCGGTGAGCGGCCCGCCCTACAACATCATCAGGTGATTTTTCCGTCCCCATAATCGTGACCGCTCCTGCTCGTCAATCCGCCTTGCCGACCTTCGCTCGACCCGGGCGACACGACGCCCGGCCCGCTTCCCCGCCCCGCGCCACACGGCCGCGATGCGGGAGGGGGTGTTACTCGTCCTTCGCCCGGGGCGTCGCCTCGGATGGCTCCGGCCGGCCGTTGTGCTGGACGACGGAGGCTTTGAGACCGGTCTGCTTGATGCCGGCCAGCAACGCGATGACGCCGACGCACAGCAGGGCCACCGGGAAGATGGCGATGACGACCTCCACGGTGTACCACCAGTAGGTCACCAGTCCCCAGATCGCCAGACATATCGCCACGAGACCGAAAACGATGTTCACCATAACTGTCGCGCTCCTTCGATTCCCTTGCCTGTTGAATAGCTGTCTGCCCGCGAATCCCACGTGGAGTCGCTACTTGCCGCCGCGCCGCTCCTCGATCTCGATGGCCTGCTTGAAGTACTTCACCGCCTCGTCGCGCAGGCCCTTCGATTCGTACGCGAACCCGAGACTCTGATAGGCCCGTGCGAACTCGCGGTTGAACGAGATCGTCTTCAGATACGCGTCGATCGCCTGATCGTGATCGCCCCGCGCGTCGCAAATCAGGCCCACCTTGTAGTACGCCTCCGCATAGCCGGGATTCAGATCGATGGCCTTCTTGAAGGCGGCCATCGCCTCCTGGTTCTCGTCGAGCGCGAAGTGCGCCGACCCCAGCAGGTAGTAGGCCTGCGCGATGGTCGGATCCAGGATCACCACCTTGGCCAGCACGTCCTTGGCGTCCTTGTACTGGCCGGCGTTGCTGTACACCTTGCCCAGCTTGAAGAGCGCATCGACGTTGTTCGGCTCGGCCTCCAGAATCTTGATGTAGACGTCTCGCGCGCCCTTGTAATCGCCCTTCTGTTCGAGCTCCCGGCTGATGCCGACCAGCACGTCCTTCGACTCCTGCGGGTCGAGGGTGAAGATGCCGATGTACTTGTCCACGGAGTGATCCACGAACTTCCGGAAATTGATCGCGAACGCCTTGGCGTAATACTTAGCCTGACTTGCGTTTGTCCCGTCCATACTGCCTCTCCTCCAACTGGCGTGTCGTCATGCTCGTCGTCGGCCTACGCGTGCCGGCGTTTATCCCGCAACAATCCGTCGAGAATCGTATCCCGCACCGGGTAGCACTCCACCCGGATGTGGCTCACCGATTCCACATGGTCGGTGACGGCCTGCTTCACCTTTTCCGCCGTCATGTGGGTCTCCATCACCGTCTTTTTGTCGGACACTTCGATCACCAGATCGATGCCGAATTTCTGGCCCATGCGCCGGGCCCGGCTCGACTGCACCCCGATCACCTCGTCGACGCTCAGCGCCGCCCTGACCGCCGCGTCGATGGCGTCCTGGTCGGCCGCCGAATCGATCAGACCGTGGATGCCCTGCAGGTACATCTCCATGCTCATGTGATAGATGAGCAGCGAGACCGCCGCCGCCGCCAGCGCGTCGGCATAGATGAACCCCAGTTCGGTCCCGATCAACCCCACCAGCACCGCCAGCGACGACAGGCTGTCGGCCTTGCTCTCGTAGGCGTCGGCGATGATGGCCGGGCTGCCCATCTCGGTGCCGGCACACAGATTCGACCGGTACATCAGGTAGCTGAAGCCCAGCGTCACCGCCGTCGCGAGCAGGGCGGCCGGCTCCGGCAGTTCGTGGATGCCGTAGGTGAACGCCTTGACCGTGTCGAACAGAATCAGCGTCGCGCAGCCGAACAAGAAGGTCGCCGCAAACAGCGTGCTGACGTACTCGAACTTGCCATAGCCGTACGGATGCTTCTCGTCGACCGGCTTGTTGGCGATGGTCAGCGCCAGCACGATAAACGCCGACGCGAACGCGTCCCCGATCGAGTGCACCCCGTCGGCCACCAGCCCCATGCTGTTGGTCAGCGTGCCGATGAAGATCTTGAACACCGCGGCGAACGCGTTGGCGAATACGCTCAGCCGGGGCGACCATTTTCCGCATCGCTCGCACTCGTGGTACCTCATCTCACGACACCTGGTGCACGGGCGCGTAAACCAGGGGGCCCATCAGGAACGGCCGCTCCTTGAATCCGAACACCTTCGCCACGACGCTATGGGGAAACAGCAGACGCATCACGTTGTATTTGTACGCTTCCGTATTGCACTTGAGCCGCTCGGTGGTCACCTGAAACCCGGTTTCCTGAATCGTCTCCATCAACAGCACGTACGGCCCCTTCGATTTGAGGGCCGGATATTTCTCGATCAGCAGATCGAGTTGCGTCAGCAAGTCCACCAGCACCAACCCCTCGCTCTTCACAACCTCGGCCCGCGGGCCGTGCGTTTTGGTGAGCCCGTGGAGCGCAATCACGTGCGCCTGAATCCGTTCCTCGATCGACGCGTACCGCGCCACCACCTCGCGCGACATGCCCAGCAAATCGTGGCGCCGCTGCACCTGCAGCAGCAGCCGGCCGTGCGCCACGTCGAGAAAGTGCTCCGCGTCAACCAGCGCCGAGTGCGTCCGGTAGCCGAACACCGCGCAGACGATCACCACGACCGCCCCCACCGCCGCGATCAGGCGCCCACGCCACGTCTTCACCGCTCCCCCAAGGCCTGCTCCACACCGCCTCCCGGCCGCCATCGCCCCATCGGATGCCCCCGCTTTGTGCCCGGCCCCGAACCGACCCGACGCCGCCCGTTACGGGAAATACGGCTCGACCGCCACCGACACGCCCGCGATGTTGGACAGCCGCTTCTCCAGGCTGCCCTTCACATGCTGGCTGATCACGTACCCGTCGGAAGCGGGCTTGTCGTGATCGACCTTGATGGTGAGGTCGATCCACCGGCTCTGCCCGAGGTGCCGCACACCCACGTGCTTCACCCGCCGCACGCCGGGCACCCGCTCCACGATGGTGGTGATTTCGGAGGTCACCCCGTCGCCCACCGCCCCGTCCAGCACACCCTTGAGCCCGTCGCGCAGCATCTCGACGCTCAGCCGCATCAGGTCCAGCGTTTCGATCACGGCCACCAGCGGGTCGAGAAACGTCAAGCCAATATTGGCGCCGGCAATCGCGACGACGACCATCAGCGACGACACCGTGTCGGAATGATGGTGCTTGGCGGTGGCCAGAATCGCCGGGCTGTTGCGCCGTATCCCCACGCAGTGCAGATACGTGTAGAGCTTGTAGTTGGCGATCACCGAGATGACGCCGGCCGACAGCGCGAACAGCGCCGGCACCTGGATATGCCCGTTGTAGCTCGCCCAGACTTCCTTGGCCGAGTGCACAAACAGGAACATCGAGGCGATGAACACGGCGACGCCGATAAAGAGCATCGCGACGAATTCGATCTTGCCGTGGCCGTACGGGTGATTCTCATCGGGCGGCTTCTCGGACACCTTGATGCCGATCACCACGACCAGCGAGGTGACGAAATCCTTGAACGCGTACAGCGAGTTGCCCAGCACCGCCTTCGACCCGCTCACGAACCCGACAAACGCCAGGAACACCGCGAGCAGGAAGTTGGAGACCGCCGAAATTTGAGGCGCACTACTCCCGCACGCGGCGCACCCCTGGCCCGTCGACTCGTTTAGAAGATCACCACGTGGCAACTGGTGCACTTGCCTCGGTTCCTGTGAGGCGGCAGCGTGCCGGCTCGGATATTCGGGGCGACCTTGTTGAGGGCGTCGCCCTGATCTTTAAGCAACTGGTTGGCGTTGAAGCCGTTCTTGGCGATCGCATGACAGCGATCGCACGGGCCGTAGTACGGATGCGGGCTGCGGGCGGTCGCCAGAATCATCGGCGCCGCTTCCATCTGGGCCACCCCGAGCGCGTCGGTCCCGACCACCATCATCGTCTTGGGTTTGCCCCCGCTAAACAGCGCCACACTCGCCTTGTTGGACTGCGCCACGTCTTTGGTCGCCGCCTGGAAGGTCTTGAGATCGGTCACCTTCTTGCCGTTGACCGCCGTAATCACGTCGCCCGCCACGATCCCCACCGCCGCCGACAACAACGTCACCTCGTCGATGAGCACGCCGGTGACCTCGGGCGGAATGGCGTTGGCCTGCGCGATGGCCGCGGTGAGCGGAATCGTCTCGAGGCCAATCCAGTGGCCCTCGATAAACGGCACGTCCGGGACCACCACCGGCTGGCCAGGCACCGTCGCCGCCGCCCCCGGGTTCGGACCGGACGGAAGAGGATCCGGATTGGGTGCGGCTGGTGCGGCAGCCGCCGCAGCCACCGAGGTGCCTTGCGGCGTCTCGAGCGGATTGGGCAGCGGCGTCACGTTCTGGGCGTTGCGCGGCACAATCGGGCTCTCCAACTGCTGGACAGTCCCCGCCACGGCCACCACTCTGTTTTCTTTGGGCGGCACCTGTTCCCAGTTCCGCTCGTTCTCGGTTTCCCCGGTGGTCTGGGGAACAGACCGCAGAACAGGCGCGCCCCTGACATAGAAGAAATAGACGTAGACCGCCGCGCAGAGCACGAGCGTGACAACGACGGGATTGGCGATGCGCTCGAAGCGGTTCATAAAGTCGTCAACATCTCTCTCACGTCAACCTGCGGCCACCGCACACGCGAGACCCCTACGCCGGGGCCAGCATGGCGTCAATTCGGCCGGCCAGTTTCGCCTCGAGCTTCTCGGTGAATTCGGGCTTGGTTCGGTTGAGGATTTCGTATACAAGTGCGCCCACGAATACGGCAACGAACACACCCACAAGAACTTTCGACATAGGCCCCCTCCTTAGCCCCGATACGGTATCACACGTGTTGTCGAGTATCCGACCCCGTCACATTCGCCATGGGTGCCGCCGCGCCCGACGGCATCCATCGT
>Ga0194060_10000122_pt1 | contig 54328 bp, 57 predicted proteins | sample SepL225m_MetaG_FD_163427 | JGI IMG/M metagenome (GOLD analysis project Ga0194060, IMG submission 163427) | Anoxic zone freshwater microbial communities from boreal shield lake in IISD Experimental Lakes Area, Ontario, Canada - Sep2016-L222-5m | ecosystem: Environmental > Aquatic > Freshwater >... | reverse complement strand
GTTATCAGGACTGTAATCGTAACGGTCCTCTGCTATTTCTTTGTCAAATCCACGTAACGGAATATAGTACTTGTACCGTGTCTTTAAATCTTCAAAGGTTTCTTTATCCAACATTCCATTGTCAAACTGTGTCTGTGTAGCGTTTTTAGTGGCTTTGTTTATCAGTTCCCAAAACCTGGTTACATCGTGTTTAGCTTCAAATTCGTCAATATATTGTTGTGCCGGCATGCCTGTTTCTTCTTCAATGGCAGTGATACCGGAATAGTCTTTAGCTTCGTACTTATTTTTGTAACCTTTTTCAAAGATAATATCTAAATTCTTTACTCTTTTCTCATATTCTTCCGGTGTAATGCTTTCGTTTTGCAATGAATTATCAATATATTCCTTTTGATTTTCGTACCATTTATTGGCTTCTGCTTCTTCCAACGTGTTTTTAATGCCATTAAATTCAGCATCTTTCATTTTTTCCCTGAATTTTCTCTTTTTTTCAAGTTGAGTAAGCTCTTTGTAAACATCACTCAATTGTTTTTTTAAATTTTCAGTTTCAGTATTTTCATCTGCTGACTTTATTTGTTCATCCAGTTTTTCAGCTTGCTTGTTCAATGACTTTTCCTGTTGGTCGTATTCATCAAAGTTATATTTTTTGTCCAATTCTTTTTTAGCTTCTTCCTGGCTCATCCATTCATTACGCTCCAATCCATGTTTCTGCATCATGTAGTTTTCAATATCACGGTAAGAAGATATTTTCTCCATGCGGTTCACTTCCTTCATAATAGGAAGATTGAAATGGTGCTCGTAATAATCCATCTGACTGTCATTCATTCCACCCAATGCAGTTACACGCATATACCAGTCATTCATTGGAGTAATCTTCATTCCGTTATTTTTCAATACTTCCTGAAATTCTTTTACTGCCAAATGCTGATCCTGATATGCTTCTTGTAAACGGAATGCCAACTTACCTTCGCCACGACCAATCTTTGAATCTAATTCGTCCCGCAACTTTTCCGATATATTCTCACCGGCTTCCGCTGCCAATTTGGTAGCCTTACTTGTGGTTGGTGGAGTAGGTGGTTTTGTTCCCTCACTGCTTGCTGCTTGCTTATTACTGCTTACTGTTGTATTTTCTTCACTACCGACTGCCGACTGCCTACTACCTACTTCTTCAAAGTCCTCCGGCTTACTCGTCCCCGCTTCAATCCTTTTCAGCTTTTCTACTAAATGCGATTTCTCTACATTCAACTGCTGTGCTTGTTTCTCAAAGTCCACATTGCTTATTGTCTTGTCATCACGCTTTTTCTTCAATTCCTGCTTCCGGTCCTCAATGGCTTTTATCTTCTCATTATAAGCGTTTATCTCCGTGGCGTATTGTTGAAGGGGTTTTTCGGGTGTAAATTCAGGTTTTTCGGGTACGCTTTCGCTTACTCCTAATCCGTCCATTAATACAATCTGTTCTTCTGGTGCTACGTCGGCTGTTTCGCTGAGTAAACGTTGTTGGCGTTCTTCAGGGGTTAAGTTCATTCGGGTGGAAGCATTACGAGCTTCTACTTCACCGGAAAGATTATGATATAGTTGTGTATCTTTTATATCTGCATATCTACCGTGTTTTCCAAAAATAGCATCGTTTTCTTTGATTACTGCATCAGCTTCATCTAATTTCTTAATCATTTTGCTTTTCACGTTTTCGCTTTGGGTTTCGGCAAAAACGTACATACCTGCAAAATTCTTATCAATTGACATTATTTTCTTAAACGTGTCATCGTCCGCATTTTTAAGCCATTCAGTATATCCTAATTTGTCAAATGCTTCATCTAAATCAGTAAATAATCTTCTTGTATTATTTCTTGAATTTGAAAACATGTCTACACTTCCACCCTGTGCAAAACCTTCTTCGTGCTGTATGGTATGTTGAATCTCATGCACCATTATTGAACGTGCTTGTTCTGTTTCGTTTGCAGCAATTATTATTTTATTAGTTTCAGGATTAAAACTTCCACCTTTCTTTGCAAAACGACCAACAAACATATCAACATCAATATCTTTCAATTGTGGATATGTCTTAAACAGTTGTTCGTCCTCCCATGCTTCGGAAAGTTTCATTTGCCCATCATGTTTCTCTTGTAGCATTCTTTTTGAGAATTTTCCGTCCGGAACTTCATACCTCCACAATCCATCCACTCCTTTTTCCCAACCGGTAGCAAGGCGTATTAATTTATTATCTTTAGTTTGTCTTACAAAAGCATAGTTTTCATTAAGCCACCCATCTTTAATATCTTTTTCCGATTGTTTGTTAAATGTTTTCTCCATTTCCCTTGCAACCTTCAAATTATCCAGTCTGGTAGTAGCTTCTTCGGCTTTGTCAAGGTTAGCTGCGCCTTTTTCGCCTATAATTTTGTATTCAGGCGTTGGAAACTTTGAATCAATTTTATTTTGTGTTTTTTCTGACGGACTTAATGACTTTTTATCATTCTCATCTACAAGTTTATATTCCGGCTTCACTTCTTCCACTTCATTCTTAAACTTCACCGCATCATTCCTGTCAGCAAATAAAAATCCTTTCGAAAATTTATTCCACGGACGGCCAGCGTTGTAAGGATTGAATTTCTTAGCTATATCCGACATAGTGGTATAATCGTCACTACGTCCGTTTATCTTCACGTTGTACAGCTTTTGTCCTGTTTGAGTATGCACAAATTCTTCTACCGGAAGTAATTTACCTTCGTTCGTATTTTCCGCAACAACTTCTCCTTCCGACTGTCCCCTTTCTAAGGGGACGAGCGAAGCGGAGGGGTTTTGTCTTGGCTCTACGCTCAAATCCTCAATCTCATTGAATAGTTCATCAATGTTTTTGTCTCCCGACAAATCCATATTCTGTGTCCGTGGAAGTTCAGCACGAATTTCATTCATGCGTTTTTCAATAGCTGCTGCCTTTTCTTCCTTTGACATAAAACCAATTCTTTTGCCTGAAACAATGTCGTTGGTTTCTTCTTTGCTTATTTCTTGTCTTACCGCGTATTCCGTTGGCAAATCAATCCTATCAATCACCACAATGCGTGTCCCTACTTTCGTTCCGGCTTGTTCAAAAGTTACTGAAGGTAGTTTTATCGAAGCTACTAAGTGAGCGTTATTGTTTTCTTCAAGGAATTTGTCCAACCGTCCATCGGCCTGTCCTTGTGGAATAATGGCTACTATACGTCCGTTGTTCTGTAAATGGTCAAATGCTTTGGCCACATGCTCCACGGCTGTTTTACCGCCACTTCCAAACGGTGGATTCATGGCTACTCCGTTGAACTTATTGATTACATTCAAATTCTCGAATATATCATTAATCATCTTTCTACCTCCTCCTCCTGCTCGTGCATTCAGTTTTGAGAATAGCTTATAACTTGGCTCAACTACGGTTACGTTTACTTTTTCAGGAAACCACATTGCTATTGCTCCGTGTCCTGCGCTTGGTTCCATTGCTGTTTCTCCGGCTTGTAGTCCTAACCAATCAACCATTTTTTGTCCTACCGGTTCGGGTGTGGCATAATAGTCTGTACCTTCGCGTTGGTCACGTCTGCCGGTGGTTTTTTGGTTGGTATTGTAAACCAATACGGCTTTGCGGAATTCCGACAAGGTTTCTTGTGCTTTCTTGTCGTATTCTTTTCCGCCTTTGCCCTGGTTTAAGTTCGGTGCGTCTGTTCCTGAATTGAATAATACGCCTTCGGCAAACGACCGCAACAAATCACGCGCCTGATCGCCAATGGCTAAATTTTCGGTAGTGGATAGCTTTTTGTTTATCTTCTGTCCAAAATCGGATATTTCCTGATCTAATCCTAACAACGGATATTCAAAGATTGCGTCCGATTCATTACCGATACGATATGGCCGTCCCTCAATTTGCAGGGCTGTGGTGCTCGAAATAGGTAACGAAAGACTAATGAGTACCCGCTGGTGTTTTCCTGTCGTATCGTGTAACGAAATACCTTCTTTTCCGGCTTCTTCCTGTACCACGATAATGTTCTTTCCCGAATTGTCGTCATTAAACAGGGCTACGTTCTTCGATTTGTCTTTTTTGGGCGTATCACCATTCATGCTTACTACTTGTCCGGGGAATGCTTCGTTTATCTGCGTAATGGACGGATCATAGTTCAATGTTTGTTCGTATGTCAGTAAGTCAGCGTATTTTGTTTCAAACTGTTCTGACTTCTTCCGCATTTCATTGGCTTTGTGTATCAACTCTGCCTTTTTGGCTATATCGTTGGTTTCTACTGCTTCCGAAACATATTGGTCTGCCAATTGGCGTGTCTGGTCTAATATCGACTGAAACGGTGGTAATACATTGGCTTGCTTCCGGCGGTGGAAAACTATTACTTTACGTCCTAAATCCAAATGATCCTGAATGCGCTGTATGTTCATAGATGCTTTGAGCGATTCAAACAGCTTGGTGGTGTAGTTGTAATCGTTGAATACTTTGTGCGCTGCTTCGCTCAGTTCTCCGAATTCGTCCGAATAGATTTCGTTTAATGCCTGATTAAATACTTCGGCTTTGTCCAACGCTACCAATGGGAATTCACGCGAATAATCCTTATCGCTTTCAATTGCTCGGCCACTCATTGCCCCTTGTGCCATTAATCGCTGTGAGAATTCAATTTCCTGCATCGCCACGGCTTCGGCATTGGAGTTTTGTTTCTTTTGCAAACGATGGAACTTCCATTCGTAAGCACTGCCAAAGTTATTTAGATAGAATTGTGCTTCTGGATTTACACGGCTGCCGCGTCCGTTGGTAATGGTTTCATTGCCCCAATCGAACAGCGAACCGTTAGCATATTTCAGGTTGAAATGTCCTTTGAACGGTGTGGCACTCAAAAATACTACTTTCGTGTTTTCATAAGCACGTTTGGCGCGTTCCTGTAATACCAGTTTTACGTTTTGATTATAGGCTTTTTGCAGTTGAAGTACTTTTTCTTCCAACGGTCTTTTGTCCCTTGCTGTGCGTATTTGTTCATACAACGCTTCAATTTCCTGATAAGCCGGATTGATGGATTGTAACCGGTTAAACGCTTGCCATTCCGATACATTTGAATGTCCGTAGTGTGCATTGGTGGTACTTGAAGTGGCACCGCTTTTTTCTTCCATCAATCGGTGGCTTTCGTCGTACATGACCAAATCAAAATCACGATCCTTCAGCGCGTCATTGGCTCTGAAATTGGCATACGTGGTAATGACTGCGTTTTGTCCGGCATCTTTGGTGGAAGTAAGCGGAGTAATGGATAGTCCTATATTCTGACCGTCCTGTACCCAATCACCTATTTTGGCTTCGCTGGGTACTACAATAAGTATGTTTTTCTTTCCTTGCTTGTCGAAGCGTTTGGCAATGCCTAATCCGGTGTAGGTTTTTCCGGTGCCGGTGCCATTGGTAAATAACATACCTTTTCCGTGCGCTGCTTCGTTTGTTTTGTGTTGCTCACCAAAGAAACGGTTTTCGGCTTTTAATACGTCGTCTTGTTGTTCGGGAAGTAATAACGGCAATGTTTCACGCACGTTGGCTTCGTCCATGAGTTGTACCGGAATATATTCAGCGTTTCGCTGTTCTATTATTTTTCGGGCTGTGCGCTCTTTAAACGTTTCTGGTAATCCAACGTTATCTTGATGACCTGATTCACTTGTTCCTCCGTCAAAAAGATGTCTTTCTGGGCTATCAATGCCATTTCCTCTGCCGTCAGTATCTCCGGTAGCTGGTTTCTCAACTGCGGATTCTGTTGGCAATAATTCGTTATCGCTTTGTTCTCCAAATAAAGTGGGCTGTAAATCACCACGGCTCTTGCCACTTGGCTGTCCGACTGTTTTTCCACCACTTTTCGGGCTTCTGCTTCCCATGCTTCCGCTTCCGGCTCCGTTGACTGGAATAAGGTCTGCATCTGGTCGTACTTCATTGGCTGGAGTGCTATTTGGTTGGCTGTTTCTTGGTCGATTAGATACATATTCTTTGTGATTAAAGTTTTTAATATCGAAATTGGCTACTTCCGCAGCCGGTGTCATGCCTTCTTGTGGTACGCTTACTCTCGAAAGTTCATAAAATCCGCTTAAATACGGTTTGATTCCTTCGCCCATGGCTTCAATCATCCGCGCCGAATAATCAGGGAACGATACATCACCGTCCTCAAACAACATTTCCGTAATGTCAAGGGCTAAATCGGTTGTTTCGCTGTCAAGGCGTTTGAATTCAGGTTGAAGGTTTTTAATCGCACGGTAGATATTTTCATATCTTTTGCGTTCTGCTTCATCTCTTACCCTGAATATATTGTTATGAACAAGTATAGAAACAACATCGTTTATGTCACTTTGTTCCCACCCTTGATAATTATTTCTAACCGCAGCATTGTAAATGGTTGCCAAATCCTGCAAATCCATTTGTTCCAGATATTGCTTATTGGCTACTTTATTTACTATTTGGAGCGCATAGTCCGTCCATTCAGGGAGTTTGCTTTTTTGCCATTCTGCAAAGGTTTCTCCTTGCGGGATGTCTTTCCCGATTGATATGTTGTCTGAAACGAGTTGTCCAGTATCATCGAGTTTTCCTGTAGGTTCGGATATTTTATATTCCGGTTTTTCATTGATTCCTAATTTACCACGAAGTTTGTCTAACTTTTCACGTAGGATTCTTTCGCGTTCGGTTTCAGGCTTAATTTCACTTTGTACTTGTCCGCTTAAAGATTCTTTAAATTTGTCAATGTCCGCTTCTGTATTAAACGTCATTGGTATTTCGCCATCGGTATAGAATATCTTTGTTTCTGCACCTATTGGAGTTTTATATTTTACTTTTACTTCCGTTCCAATTGGTGTTTTTGTTTTGGATATTATTTTTCCGTTGGTGAACCTTGGCTCAGTCCCAGGCTTTCCGTTATCTGGTTTACTATCTCCAGTTTCTCCCACATCGTTTTTCCCGCTGTGTCCGTCCGCTTGTATTCCTCTATCACTTGCGGATATACTTCTAAGGTCATTGAACCGTTCTTGTCCGATACTATCAATTTTTCCATTGGTAAGTTTGTTTAATGTTTTGGTAACAATATATTGCACATCTTCGTTCAACAAAGATAAGTCTATTTCTCCATTTTTTATCTGTTCTGGAGTATATTTATTCAATAATTCTTCTACATAATGCGCTACTACTTCCGTGGCTTTCATGGCGTTATCTTCGCCCCAATATACAGAAGGGATATAATCCTGAATGTTTGGTATGTCGAGGTTGCTTAAATCTTCACCACGAAACGCTACATCAAAGGCTTTGTGTGCTGTTTCGTGCATGTACGATTCGGTCAATACTTTGGCATCGAAGTTATGCTCCATGTTTATCAGTATCTTTCCGCCTAAACGTACCGCAGCTAATTTTTGTCCGCTGGCAAGGTATTGCTCTGCTTTTTGGTATTCAGCATCGGATATATGCGTTTTGAGCGTTGACATAAACTCGTCGGTACTTTTCAATACCTGTGCCGGTGTTGTGCCTACATGCAAGGTCTTTTCCAACGCTTGCACTATCTCCACCGCTGCCGCGTGGCGTTCTTCGGGTGTTGTGGCATTGTCGTAACGTTCGGAAGGGGTGAGTTGTGTTTTATTGTCTGCAACATCTCCATTGTCCCCGGAAGTTTCAACCGCCTTCGGTGTCCCCACATATTCTGCAAAAGGTTTCTTTTGTTTCTTGCCATCATACAACCATGCCTTGAAGTTATCACCGGCAGGAGTAATTGAGCCAAAACCGTCCCATCCTTCGGAATAATTACTCATATAAGCTGCCTTGGCTTCTTCGGCACTGTCAAAACCTAACATTACCTTTGATTCATCGAATGAACCATCGGGCAAAATCTGATCCACAACAAAGATTTCCCCTTGTTTTGGATTCGGACCAATAAACACATCAATCGGATCATTATCATAACCAACTGTACCATCTAACTCACCGTAGTGATTTTGCATGGTTACGCTCCATTTCTGACCGCCTTCGTCAATCCCTGAACGTTCGGTACCTTTCAGCGTTTCAATGGTTATATTGTGGTGCTGTAGGTTTACACGGGCTTTCGGGTAAATGCCTGTTTCCTTCTGTTTGTCAGTAGGGTTGGTATTGTGGTCTTGTTCGGCTATGTAGGTATCGAGTTCTTGGGTATCGAGTTGAGGTTGAGATAAAACTGGTTCTTTAGGTTGGTTGTTTGACTTTTTATCAATCCCAATACTTTTAAATAATCTTTCTTGTTCTGCTTTCTTTTCTTCTTCTCGCTTTGCTTTGGAATCGTTTTTTTCTTTATTAGTATCAACAAAATCATTTACTTCAAAACCTGCTGTTTCAGTTCCTTTTCGTATGGAAATTTTATCACCCAATTTTGCGCTATCAAACCATTCTTGCAGCTTACCTGTATTTTTAAGTTCGGTAATATATTCAGGATAAGTGTCAGATGCTTCGTTGAAAATATCATCATACGAATCTGAATCTTCAAAATCTTGTTCTGAAATTCCGTTTTTATCAATATAATCTAAAAGGTATTGTTTTATAAACTCCTTTTCTGTCAAGAATTTTTGTTCGACAACCTCTTGTCTATTGCTTTGTCCAGATTGGATTGATTCTTCGCTCTCAAGTCCTTGATTGCGTTCACTTGGGCTTGAATTCGCTGATTGGTCGTTAGTTTTGCCATATTCGTTTTGTAAATTAGTTACATAATCTAATTGTTCGGGCGTAAAGTTAGTAATTCCCAAATAAGATTCCAATATATCATCGGGTATTTGTTCCAGATAATTGATTTCTTGTGGAGTAAGGCTATCATAAATTCCGTAATCTTCGGGGGTTAGTTCAAAATTATTCCGTTTGGCTTCGGCTTGTTCCAATGCGCTTGTATTGCTCTTGGTAGCACGTAATACATCATGCACTAAATTCAGTATGTCCTGGTCGGTCATATTCCGAACTCCGGGTATTTCTCCTGCGTTGCCATCTTCTCCATACTCATTCCAAATGTTGTGAGCAAAGTCTTGTGGGGTAATTCCGTTCTTTTCGTCAATCAGGTTTAAATAATTTCGTCTTTCTCCTACTTTATCTCCAAATCCTAATTCATCGGCCATGCCTTTTTTTACTCCGTCCGTTTTCCATTTGAATTTCAATCCTCCGGCTATTGCTCTAAGGATATAATCTTCCATGTCAACGTAATCGCCCAAATTGTTTTGGCGTTGTTGGAATGGGGTATTTATTTTGTTCTTTTCTCCTGAAATTGCTGGATTCTCATCATTTATTGCACTTTCAATAGGTTTTGGTTCTTCACTGCTGACTGCTGACTGCTTACTGCTTACTGCTTCTTCTTTCGCTTTCCGTTCCGCTTCTTCTTTTTGCAGTTGAGCAATTTCAGGGCGTAATTTCGGTGCTTGTTGTGGAGTTTCAACCGGTGCAGGTGCTTCTACTTTCGGTAAATAGGTTTGCATTTCTGCTAACTTAGTACTCAAAGTAGTAAATTCTTCTTTCAATGCTATAGCTTTGGCTGCTTGTTTGGCTTCAATAGCGTTGTCCTCTTGCATTGTTTTACTCTTTGCAAGTAGTTTGTTTGTATCTTCGGTGTGCTTGGCTGTAGCACGTTGATTTTCGGATATTTGTCCTTGTAGGCGTTTTACTTGTCGTTGAACTAAGGCGTTTGCTGCTTCTTCTCCTTTGGTTTCACGAGTATAGTTGATAACCTGTTCATCGGTCATGTTATTGAAATCAGGCGTACCATCTTGTAATTCGGGATATTGTGAAGTTGGTTGTTGCTTATTGTCCGCAACGTCACCATTGTCCACAGAATCTTGGCTCTTGGCACTTGGCTCTTGGCTTTGTTTTGGTAACACATTCTCCATCGGCCACTCCTCATCATTAATAAATACTTTCCCTTCTTGCCTTAATACCGGATCAATCTGAATAATTCCGCTTTGTTGGTCGCCATTATCATCAATGTAGTTCACCGTATCACCGCTGGAAATTCCTTGCAATGGGTCTTGGTTTTGTTCCCCTCCTTGGGAGGGGTTAGGGGAGGTCGTTGGTGCAAAGTATTCTTGTACCGCAGCATCTATTCCATTATCTTGTTTTTGGAAATGGTCATTCCACGCTGCCTGTGTTTCGCTTATGGTTTGTTCTAAATCAGATTGGTCCACTACTTCCAAATTGTCAATAGTAGTGGGTAATACTTCGGGTGTGCCGTTAGCGTTTTTTCTTCCGGTTTTATAAAAAATTGTTTCGTCAGAATTTTCAGGGTCAACTTCAAACTCTCTCAATTCTCCACTTGTTTCAAGGGGAGTACCCGAAGGGGGAGGGGTTGTTTTTATGGCTAATCCACCTGTTACAAACACATTTTGTGCATTTTCATCTCCTTTTATGTTTGCTCTTACCAACGTGCCGGTCTTTTGATTTACACTACCGCGTAATTCATCATTGACAAACTGTAGTTGATTGTTTCTGGCTATTTGCCTTTGTGCATGTAACTGTTTGCTTACCGCAACACTGTTTAAATAATCGGATATGGATTGTTTTTGTTCATCGCTCAGTTTTTCATCTTCCAATACTTGTAATAAAATGGCGTGTTGTTCTTGCGGGTCTAATTCTGCCACTTTCGGGTCAAAAGTAAAATCCATACCTTCCAACGCCTTTTCCATTGCCTGTTGAGTTTGTAAGGTTTCAATTCCAACTTGTACATGCGAAGTTGGATTGATAGGGTCTATGTCTTCGGGTATAGTGGGGTTCACTATACTTTCCATATTATCAGTACCGTCGGGCAATGCGTTTTGTAAAACGTCGCTGTTGTCCCTTTTGTCCCCATTTTTCTGCTGCTTATCATATTCAGCCATTATGGATTCGTGAACATCTCCAACTGGTGCTGATTCAATCTTTGCATTTTCTGGTATAGGCTGGACTTCACCACTTCCATTTACTCCAATCAAATTGCCATTTTCGTCTTTTCCCGAAATATATAGTTTATTTCCCTGCTCATCTACCGCAACTTGTATATTTCCTTTATCGGTAATGAAGTTTTTCAATACTCCGGCTACACGATTGGAGAATACATTGCGTTCTAAGTTTGGATCAACCGTTTTACTTTGTTTGAATTGCTTCAATAAATCAATAAAATGGTTAGATTCAATGGTAAATGAATTGTTTTCCATTTCCGGTGTTACTTTTACCAGTTTATTGTCCGGTGTACGTCCTTGCATTCCGTTTTTGGTTGGAATAAGTTCTATCGGATTCTTACCGTCCATTGCTATGGTAACTTCTTTCTGTGCCATTATACGTGCTAAATTGGCATCGTTGGCATATTTGATAGAGAAAGGTGCAACGGCTGTAAATAAAAGTCCTGAAACAGCAGCACTTGTGGCTGTATTTGTCCAGTCTTTCAGGGTTTGTTTTTGTCCGATAAGCGCATTAATTCCCATTTTTGAAAGTTCCATTCCTTCCATTGTGGCTACACTGTGTACTCCGTTCTTCAAAAGTTGACCGGCAATACTTGGTTGTGCTTTGGCGTATGCTTCAAATAGTTCTTTTGCTCCTCCTTCAAAGGCTTTAGGGCTTGATTTGAATACATTGCTGATTATTTCGGGAAGTACTGCACTTTTGGCAAGTTTCTGAACTCCTCCTACTCCAAATTTAGTGAGTGCGTTCATAGTACCCAGCATCACGGCTGAATATCCTAATCCTGCACCGGTTCGCGCTAAATCGTCTCCTTGTTCGCCATTGGCTGATTTTATGTCGTCATACATCCGAATACCATCACCATAACCACTTACTCCAAATGTTCCCATTATGGCAGGGGTTAACGCTCCACCGGTATATACATCGGCTACTGTAGCTGCTGCCATTGGTAAAATACCTCCAATCATTTCGGGAAGTCCTTCTTCTGGATTGTTTTTTTTGAAATCTTTTGCTCCTTCGTTGACTTCGGCTGAAGCTAAACTAAATTTGTCCGCAAGTTTTCCCATCCAATCAAATCCCCAAATATCCTGCATCTTCTGATAATAATCACCTATTGCGCCTTCAACTCCACCTCCTAATGAGTTTACTGATTGTATTGCACTGTCCAAAATACGTTGATCCCAATTACGTGATTTTACCTGTGCAGGTTTATTTACGTCTATTTTTGGGTTATTGGTTGGATTAATTGCTTCTTTTTGTGTTGCAAGTTTTATAGGTTGGTAATCCTGTAATGGTTTTATAGCATCGTTTTGTAATGGCTTAACTCCATAATCAAGCGTAGGTATTACAATTCGATTATTATCTTGTGGAAGTTCACTTGCTGGAATTTCCACGCTCGGTGTATTTATTGAAGTTGAATCTATCGTCCCTTTTCTTGGATATGGTGTCGATACATTTCCCTGTGCATCTTTCACGCTTCCACCATTGCCAATATCAATCCCTTGTTTAATTTCGGGAGTAAGTGCGTAGCTTTGTTCTTGTGGCCGTGTCATGGGCGCACTTCCTATCTTTGAACTGAAAGTATCAAAATCACCAACATTATAGCCGTCTTTGGTTATTCCTTCATAAAGTGATTTTACTTTTTCAGGATTGTCTAACTTTGTGGCAAATGTATTGTAATCACCTAAATTGTAACCGTCAGTAGTTAGTTGGTCGTATAATGCTTGTACTTTGTCGTTCGTTGGCATAGCTTATTGTTTAGAAATTAGATATTGTTTTTCCTTTTCCCTGTTGTTTCCCTATGTTCTTTAATTCCGGTAATAAATATGGTGTTTGTATTGCTTCTGTTTTTGGCGCAAAACCTTTATCATATCGATATTTTCTATACATTCGTGCCAATTCTTCATCGGTAGTAAGTCCTTTTGTTGGTACTCCAAGTATACTTTGCTTATCAACCATTATTTTACCGTACAATGGGGAATTCTTATCTGTATCTTGTGCCATGAATTCAGCATCTTGTTGTGCTGTACCGGCTATGTTTTGTATAGCGGGTTTTGTCAAATGATATTGAATTACTTTGTTACCTGTTTCATCAATCTGTCCTTTTGGGTCTGAAGGATGAGCATTTATAATAATTCCTGAAAACTTATCCGTTTTCTCCTTATTTGCTTTCTGTTGCTCAATGGATAGCGATTTGTTATGATAGTTTTTGGTTTCATCCTGCGCGTCTTTCTTCAATCCATAATCAATTCCCTCCTTCTGCGCTGTTTCTGCTGCTTTTCGGGCTGCTGCTTCCTGTGCTCGTGCTTGTTTCAGTTGTGCAAACAGATTGTTGTACTGTTTTTCGCTTTCGTACTTCGCATCTTGTCGGGCTTGTCCCCAATCTTGCAGTTGTACATTGGAGTTTATATGGTTGTACTGCATCAGGTCATTTTTGTATTTGTCCTGTAAGGCTTGCAGTCGCGCATTGGTGGTTTGAGTGCTGGTTGGATCATTGGCACGGTTACGCACCATGGCACCTTGTCCGCTTGCAAACATCTCTGCCAATGTGCTCATTGTATCGGTTAAGGCTGATCCATACTTCGCTTTTTGTTCTTGTTCGGGCGTTAGCGTTGGTACAGGCTTCTGATAATTACTCATTATCGCTTCCAGCATCGGTTTTCCGCCTGTCTGGTAATCCTGCCATGCTTTCTTAGAATCGAAACCGGGTAATGTACTCAGTTGATTTTGTATAGCGTCTGCCTGCGACTTGTACTGGTCGGCAAGTGCGCTGTTATTTTGCTGCTGTGCTTGTAGTTGTTGCTGGTATATATCTGCTGTGTTTGGCATGGTACTTATTTTTAAATCTCCACTTTTAAAGGGGAGTACCCGCAGGGGGTAGGGTTTATATTTCTTGTTCTCCAAAATCTTCCCTTTTCAATGGAAGTACCCGAAGGGGGAAGGGTTCGGAGGGGTCACGGAAAACTCGGCCATCGTTTCAACGGCACCGTCTTCCTAATCAACAAACTCTTCACATCGTCTATCGTGGGTTCTAACCGACTACGGAATGTCAGTGCATCGTTCGGGCTTTTTGTTTCTAACCACCGGTAGCAAATATAATCAGTCAGGTATTGTTGCAATTTTATATCTACACTTTTCCGGTATTGTTTCGGCCAGTCTTCGTGCATGTTCATCCATATCGTAAAGTCACGGTCCTGACTAAAGTCCTGGAATTCATTCAGCATGGGCGAAAGGTCTGTTGGTGTGTCCATCAGGTAATTCACCGAAATATGCGAGAGTACATCGGCGTGTGCTTCCAGAAACAATTTGCGGAACATCACGTCGTATTCTTCGTCCATCACCAGGTCGTCAAGCATTTCTTCGCTTGTGCCGTCTTTAAATTGTACACGTCTGCGCTCTGCCAGTAGCGAAGTTTCTAACTTCACCGCTTTTTGAAGCGAATCGTGGGTATATAGATAAATTACTGTCATGGTTGCTCTTTTAAGTGTTCTTTGTATTTTATTTTGGCAAACAAGCGTACTTGTTGCTCTTGTGCGTATGTACGGTTCGGATTGCTCACATAAAACGATTTGCGTCCGTATTCATCAAAGCGCATGTATTTTGGTAACCATCCTTTGCGTTTCATCTTCTGAAAGTTCCGAAGCGTTACTATCCATAACCGTTGCTTGATTTCTACCTGTTTTGTTTTTTTGTTGAGAACATTCATCTCAATAAGTCCAACACATGCACGTACTTTACGGTGATTATCACAATTTCTGCTTTCAAACTTATGCACTTTCGCGCACAGCTTAACCGCAACCATCAACTTCTGTATTGCCAACCATACGGTAATTTGCTTCTGTAATCGTCTCAATAGTTCTTTCATAGGGTTTTTATTAATTGTTACCACGGTTTTGTATTCACGTATGAAGATACTTGCGTCATGTCTTTTTCCGGCTTAATTGAAGTACTTCTCCATGGAATACCTGTTTTTGTATCAAATCCGTCATGATGACTACCGTCTGCATTACTGCCGACTGCCGACTTACCACCACCAACTACGCTTGCCCAATCCGTTTCCCCCAGACTGCTAAGTCCGTTATACAGCAAGTTGTTTGAACTTCCTGCATTCTGGTTCATCGTGTCGTATTCCATTCCTTGCATGGCTTGTTTGCGTCCTATATAGCGGTCTTTCGCACGTTCTTTGTAGTTTGCTCCCATTGCTCCTAAATTGGCATACACATCGGTCATAGCTTTATTCCGGCGTTCTTTTCCGGCATTAATTGCTTCGGGACTTTCTCCTGTTACCGCAGCCACATTCTGGTCAATCTTATCCTGACTTTTAATCTGGTCGCGCATTTGCCTGATTACATTCTGTGCATCGGCACGCTGGGTATAATCACCGTAATAATCCTGATTGTACAGTGATTCATTATCGGCATTCCATTTCTGACGTTCCTGTGCCATTTCTGCACGTTGCTGTCCTTCCTTTATCGCTCCATATCCACTGGAAACAAGCGAAGCTATCATTGGTAAATACGGTAACATATCTTTTTTATTTACTATTTTTTCATTTACTATTTACTATCTCTTACTACTAACTACTAACTACCTACTACCTACTAATGTCCCCTCGAAGAAGGGGACGAGCGAAGCGGAGGGGTTTTTCAACGCATTTTCTCATTCTTATAATTCACACTCACCTCCATATCTATCCCATCAATCTGACTGTCTGCTTCCAGTTCTGCGCTGTAGGCAAGTACATAAGTTCTGAATGCTGTTTGTGCCATCAGTCCCAAATCAAAGTCCTTGTAATCCCGTCCCTGTTTGTCGTTACCATCCGGCATTGCAAATCCCCGCAACATTATGCAGTTCAACCCATCATTGCTCCCGTAAAGCGAAATGAACGGTTTACTTTCGGAGTTGTCGGTATTCATTCCAAAATACAATCCTCTTAGTATCATTCGTTGCAGGTGTTTTTGTTCGTCTGTCTCGTTATACATCGGACGGGTAATCAGCTCCACCGCAACGGCATTGCTTTCTTGTTGTGAGAAGTCCTTCAATGTTTCAACGATTTCAATTTCTCCATCTTCGTAATACACTGCCGGAACATCTACCTGTGCAACCCATTGTTTCGGGTTTTGTACCACTGCATAACTAAAATAAGGCAATAGCGTACTTTTGTTTGTTTCTTGAAGCGAATTGCTATCGCAACTCCAACTTATTCCGTTTGTCAAATGAGAACTTACGGACCAATACGATCCGGTGGTTGGAAACGACAATCCGCCTTGTACTATTTTTCCAATTACAAGTGAATTTGGTACAATTAATCCCATAAAGTTATAAGCAACTGCATCACTCCACGTTCCGGGTGATAAAGTTGCCCCCATAATATAGGCTTTTCTAATTCCTGCTTCGTAACCCACGTCTCCTGCTTCCAATATTTTGGCAACAACACAATCTACCCCGATTAATGGGAAAATATCTCCTACTTCTGCGTTTATTTCGCTCCAATATGCCGGAATGCTATAAGCGGGTACTTTAATATCGTCCGAAGTGTGTACTATTTCCTTTTGTGCTGAAACCATCAGCTCCGGCGATGTATTCTGCACTGCATAATCAATCTTCTCCGTGCTACGGTACCACATTTTTGCATCAATGTTGAATACAAAGTTTCGGTTCGTATCGTTTACGAATATCAATTCATTCTGCAAACTGTCGTACAGTATTTCTTTGAGCGTGGTTATAAATTCCCAGAAATTTACCTGATTCGCTCCTATATTCAATGCAGGGCTTAGTTGTTCCAGTTGTGCGCTCAGGTATTCCACTGTTTGTCCTTGTATCAGGTAAACGCCACGTTTTCCCACAAATACTACTCCGTAAGGTGTCGGACATACTATATCACTAACCGCAACTACCATACTTGCCGGAGATTGCCGGTTATAGGCTATGGTTGTTCCGGTGTCAAAAGAATATTCGCCCTCTGTGGTAAATACATATAGCGGGTATTGTCCGAATTGTCCGTCACTCATTCGCATGGCGTTGGTTGCCACATTGCGTATTATCCCGGTGCCCACGGTGTGCGTTTGATCAGCCGGATAATAAAAAGGATTGTTCACCTGCGAAACTTTCAGTCCGTTACGGTAAATCTGCGTGCGGTTTAGCTCCGTTGGTGCAGCTATTTCAGTTGCAATGCTGTCTAATGCAATGGGTTTTAAATCGGGTGCTATGTAATACGCAAAATTCTGATCGTCACTGGCCGTTAGCTTGAATGTTTTTTGTGCTACAACTGTATAGTTATGAATGGTACCGCCACCACTTGTTTCGTATTGGTATTTTTCGTAAATAGTCATTTCCGTGGCTCGTGAATCTGGATAGGATAGTATGCCGTTGGTAGAATACATATCCTCGTCGCTTGTTCCACTCATTATTCGCACTACTTCCGAAATGCCTGTTTCTGTTTTAATTTTCACCCGTACCCAGCATTGTCTGTTGTACGCATTATGTACGTGTATAGCGGGGAATTGTCCTACTCCCTGATTGGCATAGAAATAATTCAACGGCCAACCGTGAAACAGTTCTTGTTTGTAGTCCCACACATGCAACTTATTGTTGTATACAAATTGACCGTTTGGTACCATGTCGTGGTGCGTGAAGTTATCCACCGGCAACGGCTCCTGATTTTTCAGGTTTTCGCCTAATTTTCCTTTTAGGTCGATTGTTACCCAACCATCGTTCTCGGTAGTTGTTTTTATATCATCAAAAGCAATTTCATGAACCTTGTAGAATTGTTGGTTATTAGATATTTCTTTTATTATATCTGAGTTATCCTTATATTTTGGGAAAAAGTTTTCTGGATATGTTGTTGATGTTGTATTCCATCTTTCAATTGTATTATCAGGAGAATCCATTTTATACATTGAAATTTCACTTGAAATAAATACAGATACAGATTTTATAAGATTTCTGTAATTTTCATCTATATTGGTATTAACTTTGAATTTTAATTCATTTGAAGATATATATGAAACCATTTTGCCAGCACTCATACGTCCTGCTGAATAATAGTTGTTTGCATAAGCAAATAAGTTTGGATATGGAGAATATGTTTCCGGGGTTTGATGGTCAAAGTCATATACATTCATACTATCCATATAATTCCCATCTGGAGTATTATTATCGTAGTTTGGTATGAATATAGGATTTCTTCCTTCGGGAGAATCCCATGATAATACAACTCCATTTGAATTTACATTGAAATACCCATCTTTTACAAAAGCAGATCCAAGCAATACAGGATTGCTCTGAAGTATATATGAGCCATCAAATAATTCTATAGCAGTACAGGCTAAAATATATCCATGTATGTATCCAAGATTTTTTGTTTCTGATAATGCTTTAGCGAACATTCCGATAGCAAAGTTTTTACGCTCAGCTACATGAACTTTCAAACTCCAATCGGCATAATCAACTTGTCCGTATACTACCGAATCACTTTCAAAATAATCAACCCTCCGTACTCCATTTTCATTTCTTCCATCAACTTTCAAATCAACCTTTACCGGACCTAACAAACTATCGGTCTGACTTCCTCCAAAAGCAATATCATATACATTGTATGCTCCATTTTGCCAGAATAACGTTTTTAGTCCATTCTTATCAAGCACATTCACCAGATTTCCCAATTGGGTCATGCTTTTAAATTCATCTACCTCGGTAAGTTCTACTGTGGTAAACGGTTCTGTAACTCCTATCAGATAAACATGTCCGTCACGCACTCCTAATAAGTTTGGTACATCGCTTTGTGGCAAATTATGTTGAAACAGATAACTGTAGATATCTTCCAACGTATTCACCACTTTTCTGGGTGTTACCGGTTTCAGTACGCCGTTCTTTTTCCGCAGGTTTACCAACGACAAATACTCACCGTCCTTATATAGCGACGTTGTACTTAATCCGTGTATGTCAATCTGTTTCTTCATATTATATTTTCTTTCAAATGTCCCCTCGAAGAAGGGGACGAGCAAAGCGGAGGGGTTTCTTACTACCTACTACCTACTACCTACTACCTACTACCTACTACCTACTACCTACTACCTACTAATTCCCCTCAATTATCTGTTTCTGCACTTCCGGTGGCAGTTGAGCAAACTGTGCCATCAGCTGTGGCGAGAATTGATATTGTCCCAATTGTTGTTGTAAATCTGCTGGCAATCCTCCCTGATCTCCCATTCCTTGAAGGGGAGTACCCGCAGGGGGAGGGGTTTGTAGTTGTGCTTGTTGTACTTCCTGCTCCCGTTTGTTCAGATAATTCAGCAACGATTCCTTAAACGGCAAATTACCTGCTTCAATCATTCCCCGCAAATCAAGCATATTCGTTGTGTCGTATTGTTTGAGCTGGAATAACAGATCATTCACCATCAATCGGTAAGCGGGTGTATCGGTTTGTTCGCCTACTGTTACTTCATGCTCCACGTTCTTTACCCGTTCAGGGTCCCACAATAATCGCTTCCCTGATTTCTGATCGAATACATAGCGTTTATCCGTGTAGAATTGCTGCATAAGTTGCACGTTCATGGTTGCTACCCGTTTAAAGAAACTGTTTACGCTCTCAAATAATCCTGTAAGGCTTACGGCTGAATTTTGGCTTTGCTGTGCATACATCTGTGCCGGAGTTCCCGCGGTGGGTTGTGCGCCTTGCAATGCTCCAAATACGCCCGAAACGTTTTCGCTTAGTTTCAGGTACATGTTTACCACGTTTAGCGGAGTAAATGCCTGCGCCACGGTGTTCACATAATTTGGACCCGAAACTCCCGCTTTGGGTTTGTAAGGAATCACTGCATCGTAATCAGTCATTTTATCCTCAATATAATCCAGTCCGTAACCGTTCTCATCATCAATCTGATCCGTTGGCATAAACATCAGCGACTTAGCGGAGAATTTCGACAACAATTCGGATATGGCCGATAACTTGTTGATTTGTTTCTGCGTATCAATCAGATCTTTCACGAATGGATAAATTTTACCTACATAAAAATCATGCAGTTCAAAGGTGAAAGGGGGTTTTTCGTGCCAGAATGGGTTTTTACCTTCTTTCAGCACTTCGCCTACCGGTGTGAGGTAATAATACTTCCAGTAGTTACTTGTACCCCATTCCCAATCTATCAGCATCATATCTTCGGGCATTACTCCCATTGCTGCCTGTTCGGCTTTGCGCTGGGCAAGTATCTGTTTGAGTTCGCTTTCGGTTACGTCAAAGTCCGGGTAATATTCTCCACTCAGGTAATCGTGAATCCAGAAACATTCGGCACTTTCTTTGCGCCATACTTCAATCACCCGTCCTAATCCATACGCTTCTACTCCCGGTACCAGAAAATCTTTCTCCATCCGCTGGTCGGTGAAGGTCTGCACCATTGAGTATAAACGATCTTCGTCTTTTATGCCGGAATAAATGGAACGTATAATGGCTGCACGTTCTTTGTTTCCGTTGCTGAACAGTCCCACAATGTCGTCAATGCTCAAATCCCAATAGCAACCAACTATCGAACAGTCTTTGTAGCGTGGGTCTTTCATCGTGTTATCCACGAAAAATGCGAAAGGATCAACGTAATCGTTTGCCAGGTCGCTTTGTCCGTCCCGGTTTGCCCAATGTGATTTTACGGCGGATATGCCTGTTATCTGAAGTTGTGTTACTTGGCTGACAAAGAGTTTCCACAATTCGTCTTTGCGAAATATGGTGTGTAAAGTAGCTGTCAGTACTTCGCTTTCTGTTTGGTTTTCATCTTTTTGTGCCACTACTACCGGAAGCACTTTGTTGTTGCTCCATATACCTGATGTGGTACGCAGCACATTGCGGATAATGTTGTACTGGCTGGGTTGCAGTCCTTGTTCGGTGAGTAAGGTTCGCTCGGTTACGGAGCGTTTATTTTTCTGGTCATATACCCGGTCGCTCCATTGGTCCCCATATACAAACTCTTCGTTCCGGCGCATCTGTGTGCGTAAATCGCTCATACTGTTCCAGCAATTGTAAGCTGACATCAACAAGTTGGGTTTTCGTGCCATACTGTCTCCGTAACTGCTGCTCGTGCGCTGTTTGTTTCGCGCTTCTGTTGCTGTTTTACCGTACTTCCTGCGGTATATCTCTATGGTTCGTTTGTTCGTGGGCATGGCTTTGTCAAATGAGTATCAAAAAAACAAAAAACCGTTGTTTTTTAATGACCACGTTTGCAAATCTTGCATGTCGATGTTTTTCGTTTCGCTTTTCTTACTGAATTTTGTAAATTATAAACCGCAACTGCTATGGATATAAAGAAAATCCCGGAACAAAAACCCGAAGAACCGAAGAAGAAAAAGAAAACCGGAGGACGTGCCAAAGGAACTCCCAACAAAACAACGGTGGAGCTGAAACAATGGGTTATCGACTTCCTCAACAAAGGAAGCGAACAAATGGACGATGTACTGAAAACATTGCAACCGGAACAAAAGCTGGAGTTCTACATGACCATGTTCCCCAAACTCCTTCCGTTTGTACTCTCCAAACAAACAGAAGCAAAACTCGGACTGGATGAAAAATCCCTCGAAGCTATCAACACCCTCAAAGAAGCACAGGACAAAATCAACTCCATGTTCTGATAAGATAGAATTTATAAATATTCAAAGCAACTTCAACCGGTTGCTTTTTTTATTATGTCCCCTCGAAGAAGGGGACGAGCGAAGCGGAGGGGTTTCTTACTACCTACTATAAACTACCTACTACAAACTACCTACTAATATCTATTTCCCTCTACTTTAGATAATTCACTATTTATTCCTATTCTTCAATTCTCTGTAAATCATTCATAATCAATCTATTTCTTTTTCTTACTGCTTACCGCTTACTGCTTACTGCTATCAAAAACAAACAGTTTCCTCCCGAAAGGCGTATTCTGCGAATCCGCCTCCTTTCGGGAGGTATAGGACAAGCTACCAACAATTGAATTTCATCTATAATTTTTATTGGAGCAATTAAAGGTTTTAGATAAGGTCGGAACAAAAAAATGGCTACTATAAAGTAGCCATTAATTTCTATAAACTATTGATTTTCAATGTAGCAAATACAAACTGTTTTATATTATGCTGATTATTACAGTGTTATATATGCCCATATAGGCATTATGTTTTACAATGGTCATATACTCTTTGTATCAATGAGTTATACTCTTTTTCCTGCTGTGAAACGATAATACGGAATCGTGGGTCTCTCTCGTCATAATCGCGGATAAACTCCCTTATGGTGCGAAATTGCTTTTCCGTGATTCTTTTCTGCTTTAGCTCCTCTTTCATGCGTTGTAAGTACTCCTCTGCCCCTTCATTTATAATTATCCGGGCACGTTCCACTTCGCTCTTACGTGCGCCCTTATAGGCTCGTACCTGGCGCAAAAAAAAGAGGTCTTTCCAATCTACCCAGAACCGGTTCACCAACCGCCTTAGATTGTCGTCACTCATAAACTTATCCGACCGTTCATTATGTCGTTTATACACCGTTTCAATCCTAAGTATATACTCTTTCTGCTTACCGCTTACTGCTTGCTGCTTACCGCTTTCTACCGACTGCCCACTACCGACTACCGACTTTTTACTGCTTCTTCTCTTCTCCTCTGTCTCCCAACTCTTATCGTATATCTTATAGTACTTTCGTATATCCTTGTACTTCTCGGTGGTTTTCTGTCTGTTTATGCGGTAGTTTGCATCTACAAACCAAATCTTATCTTTGAACGAAATAAACTGTATCAGTTCAATAAAACTCAACGGATCGAGCGTTACATTCATATTCAGTCCTATTTCAAAATAAGCTATACGCACACGTTTATGCACCAATCCGTTTTCGAACAGCAACATTTCAAAGGCTGCCTTTGCTTCGGATATGCTGAATAGCGTATCGTTTCGTAACTTACCAAAGTTTCGAAGTTCCCAGAATTTATGCAGACTGCATTTCAGCGTTAGTTTGTTATTCTTTATCTGTACGTCAATGCCACTTAACTTGCCATATTCCGAACTTCGATACTCAACTTGTGTACCTACGTCATTAGTCCATACATGTAAGTGATGAAGCTGTGCCAAATGCACACACTCTTCAGCACTTACAGTGGCTCGTATGGTTATTTTGTCGAACACTTATTACTTTATAGGTTTGATAAGAAATATGGTTGTATCTCTTCCTAAATAGTTTTGTACAATTTTTTCAACTTGTCTAAAACTATCACCTATATCTTGAATATAAATTTTGTCACCTATTTTAGGAACTACTTTTTCCTCTAATTCTACAACTGCATGCATCCAATTGTGTATAGGTGCTATATATGTTATTATCATATTAGTTTATTCTTTTATCTCCTTAATCCATTTCTCAAAATCTTCCTCGTAAAACCATTTTATACTACCTGCGGTATATCCTTTTCCTTTGCATACATTGCGTATTTGCTCAGGAAAACATCCTGCATAATCTGCTGCCTTCATTGATCCGTGAAACGGACCTATAAATCTACCGTTTTGTATTCCCACTATCATTTTAGCATTATGACCGCCACATTTAGAGTGATCACATTTTTTCAGACTTTCTGCAAGTTCTTTTTTGCGTTTTTCCCGCATCGGTTTACTCATCCATTCGTCCCAGCGTTTACCTTTATTGTGGGGTATAAATCCGGGCAAAAACCGTCCATTTTGCATATTACGCACAGGGCGTTCACGTTCTATATATAGTTCCATACTTATTTTTCAAATCTAAATGTCAATCCATGCCTGATAGCCTGGTCTACTTCGTTCATACAGTCGGCATCATCTGCCCATCCTTTACACAGAAATATTTCACGGCAAAACTCCACGTTATTCATGTGTTCCCTCTTATATTCTTCCGGCATTGGTTCACGTGCAGCCACATGATGAAAGCTTTTCTCCAACTGATCCCGCAATTCAAAGGGATTAATTACCATATAGCCTTCTTTCTCGAAAGCGCACTGCAACAGATAGGCTTTATTGCGCTGATGCAGTTCGATGCTCACCGGCATAGGTATGCAGATATAGATTGATTTCATGTGGTTTCGGGTTGAATAAATATACGTGCTTCCTGTAATTTCGAAATAAACTTATCCAGTTCCGCAACATCGCTGAATGTGTACATTGCCGATTCGTGTTCTTCTATCCAATAACCTTCATCATCCATCGCATTTGTATCATCTTCAATACATTCAATTCTGACTACCGGCTTTTTGGTGAGAAATTCAATCATTGGCGTTACACATATTTTGTAACAGCCTGATTCTATTACTAAGGGTTCTGGTTTCATTATTAATTGTTAATTATTAATTATTAATTACTTCAATATAGTGTCCGTGTATTGTTGGTCCTAATCTGATTACTCCGGTGCGTTCCAGTTCGTCAATCTCCGCTTTAGCTTCGGGGTATATGTCGGTCACTTCGCGCACCGTGGCATGTTCTGGATGGCGTTTGCCTTTTTTCTCCGCTTGTATCTGGAGGATTATGTCAAGTACCTGCATTTCCGTTCTTTATTTGCTCCCAGTAGGCATCAGCAAGTTTGCGCTCGGTAAATTGTTTTATAGCACATAGTCCTCGTCTTGTTCCGTACCGGCTACCAATATCCTGCATCTGACAAACCACATAATGATTCCGTCCTTTGCATTTTACTATATTTACTCCTTCAGTTCGCGTTTTGCGTTCGCGTTGCTGATCTTTCATGGTGGTTGCTTTCATCTACCTACTACCTACTGCCTACTGCCCTAAATACTGATTCATCTGCTCCACTGTACGGTTATTTACCAGGCACTTGTAAGCAAACTTACCAAAGTCAACCACCGACTTCTCAACCAATCCTAATCTTTCGGTGTAGGTGTGGAAATACAGTCGGTAGCGTTTTACTTCAATACCCCGTGTGTTGGTATCTAAAAACAGTGCGCCTACACTTTGGATTTCGCTATCGGGTTCTGTTGTAAGGCGAAGTGTATTATATCCCTCCAACTTCCAGCTTGCCGGAAGTTGAAGAGATGATAATGCGTCCTTGTACAACTTATTGAGTTCGTCAGCGGTGCGGATTACGGCTGTATATTGCTTAGACACGGTTATACAACTGGTTCACGGTTATACAGTAGCACGTCAACAATCTTGGTTTCAATGATATTATTTATTTCCCAATCGGCTAATGATCCTGCCATAAACAACTTCACTGTTTTTCCAGCTGCTTCCACGCTCGATGCTTTGGTAATGTAGCGAAACGCGGTTTTCTTTTCCTTACCTTTCATTTCGTCCAGCGTAATGAAAGAAAGTTTCACGTCAAAGTATTTATGGTCGTCTTCTGTTTCGTCAGAATCAATTGTGATCTGATTTTCTCCGGTTACTACTGCACCGGTTAGTATATTGTACGGAATAAACTCACAATACTTACTTAGCTTAATGCTGGTAATGTCAATTTCTCCCATTCCTTCAAGTTCAGCAATAAGTAGTTTCTCTGTTTCACCGATGCTCACTGCATCAAGCAGGTATTGTTCGGTCACTTTCTTTGGGGTTCCTTCTTCGCCCATGCGGTCGTACTTAACTACCGCTTCATAAAATTTAATCATTGTCTTCTTCGTTTTTAATTATTGGGTTAACTTCTCCGTCGATGTTCGACAGGTATTTGAAATAGGCATGCAGTTCGGGATTAATCTCGTTTGGGTCGCCTATTGTAATTTTACCGTGGCGTAATTCGCTTTGGTTGGTTTCAAATGAAGTAACTACTGTTACATCATTCCCGAAGTCGTGCGTGGCTTCCACTATCGCTCCGGTGTCGTTTCGTTTGTAATTTGTTGTCCACATAGTTTTCAATATCTTAATTTGGTAAAGTGAATTATTGCCATTGGTTTGCTCAGGTCGTACCCTTTAAACCATGCTTTGAAATCTTCTATTTGTAAGCTGTCGTTTTTTGCAAGTTCATTTATTGTATTTCTCACTGCATATCCACTTCCAAATACACAAGGTCTTTGAAATTCATTGTTTATAAATGAAAGTTCCTGCAAACCGCAACCTGAATCCTTATCCAATTCAGCAAATACAATCTGATTGCTGTTGTAGGGTTTTCCCTGCCAGTAGTACAGTTCTATCACTGCACGTCCTTCTTGTACTTCTGCCATGCGCTTTTTCCATAGTGAGTAATTCCCGCGTATGGTATGTATTTTTGGTGTTCGGGTTTTTCGCATACACCAATGACAATCCCGTCTTTCACAATCAGGACATCCAAGGGCTTTTTGAATTTTTCCTACGAAAAACGTTTCTTCTCCTGCGCGTGGGTGTCCTTTCAGGAACCGTTGACTAATGCCTAAGCGGTAGCGTTTTATTTTGGGTTCAGCTTTCATAATCGCGTTTGTTGTTCCATATTTGGTCTTCCTTGCGGTCGGAGTTTCCGGCTGCTTTACATGCACCTATCACAAGTATTACTACTATTATTCCTACTGCTGCTAATGAGCAAAGGAGTATGGTTTTGGGGTCTTCCATTAGTCCAGTCGTTTAAAATCGGTTTCTATTCCCTGCTGTTCTGCATATTGTCGGCGGTGCATACGTCCGCTCATTTCGTCCAGTTCTTCGTTACTGTAGGTATCTTCGCGGAGTACCGATAGCGGATCGGAAGATTTTAGTACTTTTCTGAATACTTTTTTCAGAAAGCGTTTGATACGTTTGAGTGTTTTCATTGAGTTTCTATTTTAGATTTAAGAAAATATACACTTTTACGGTCTGTGCGTTCGCTGGAAAAACATGCCGGACGGGATTTTCCCTGCGGACAGCGTTCGGTTTGCGTTTTAAACCCACATAATCCACACTGAAAACTTTCTGTGGTTTTCATGCAGGTAAACATGGTTTTATTGAGTTTTACCTGATCGCCTATTTTTACATTGATGAATTGTTGCATATCGCGTTATACTTTGCTGTTTTTAAGTATCATTTTTATACGGTTAGCTATCATTGTTCCTTGTCGTTCTGCATCGTTGCAGTATTTGTATGCCTTTTTCAGTTTGCCTACTTTGTACGGATATATCACGTAAGTTTCTTTGTTTGTTCTGGCAAGTTGTCGGCCCACATGAAACCATATCCATTGCACGTAGCTTTTATATGCTCCCGGCATATCCGGCTGTGTCACTATCCCGAAATTGTGCTTTTTATCCAATTCGGAGTACTGGTAGTGAAGTTCAATCGTTATCATACTTACCAATGTATTTCCACGTGCCAGTTAAGCACTTTCATGTGAAGCAGGTGTGGTTGGTCTTCTTCGGGTTCGTAACAGTAGTTCAGGCGGAATAACCGCAACGGCGGGTCTTGTTGCAGCGTTATGTGGCTGCCAATAGGTTTTAGCATAATTGTATTATTTTTGGGTTGGTTCTGCGGGTATTTCAAACTTTTGCGTCAGGTCTTCATACGTGAAGGAAATCTTCTTGCATTGAAGTTCTTCTTGCAATTGTTTTCGGGTAACTTCTAAGTCGTCAGTAGGTATATGCCACTTTAGGTTGCGTTGGTCGCCGTTGTCATACAGCACTACTGTTTTGGTGATCAGGTACTTCATGTTGTCGTTTATTTTTGGGGTTAATACATTGAATTCCATGCTTTGATTATTTCAAGTCCGCTTATATAGCGTTTACTGTCTATCTTGCGGGTTTTGGCTTTCATGCGTCCATCCTTTACCCAGCGTTGTATGCTTCGCACTCCTACATTCAGGTGTTTAGCTGTATTGGCTATGCTGTATTGCCCGGTGGGGTCTACATTGGGTTTTGTATCGGTCATGGTGTTTAATGGCTTTTGGCGGAGTAGATGGTATTACCTACTCCGTGGTTGGCTTTTGGATTACGTCGATGGCTTTCTCAAGGCTTCTATTTATTGATTAAAAACTTCCGGACGTTGATAATACTTTGTCCGGTGTTTATCTCTGAGGTATTCAATCAGCGTATGAAAGTCGCGTATAAACGATACATTGATTAGTAAGGTTATTTCTTTTTCAAGCTCTACCAATTCTTTCATTTCTAATTCGCCTTTCCGGTTACGTATATCTTTTTCGTGCATTCCAAAACATATATAGTTCATTGCCTGTGCTACTTTAGTTATGGCAAGTGGGAGTTCCGATTTTTGAGTAATCTTTGCTACAGCTACCGACATTTCGCGATAAGCATCACCGGCTTCATTACGTTGTTTGATTAATTCGTCATATACAAACTGAATTACTGTCACTTTAAAGGTTGGATTTACCCACATAGCAAAATCAATAAACAGATAAGGGTGCATCCATACTTTATCGTGCGTTCGTCCATTCATGGTAATTCTTCCCTTTTGTCGTGTAACTATTTGATTATCACCTTTGGCGAAATTTCCCCTTTGGCTTTTTGATATTTCTTCTATAAATTCCTGTGTTGATTTATACGAAAGAAAATCGTCTAATCTTCTCCTTGTATTGTTCTCGTCTGCATTCCATTGTGCCAACAATGCATTACCATCGAAATAACCATCGCTGGTACGCTGGGTAATTGCATAATTCCCCATTTTACGACTTAATACTACACTTGTTTCCATAAATCAGTTATTTCGGTGAAATTTATTTCAGGCGGGTAACTTTATATTCACTTACCATATCTTCTTCAGTAATGATAAATTCCATTTTCAGTTTACGCAAACCGGCTATGGCATTTCGGGCAGACTGTATTTTGAAATCGCGGGTACTGAATAAATGAGGTATTCCGAGAGGTAATGTTTTTAATGTGTCAATTAATGAGGGTTTTCTCACAACTTTAACGCGCTTTGTTGTTTCCATATTAATATTATATATATCTTTGTTGGTTACTTTTTATTATACTGTTTCGTTATAATTAATTATCGGTGCAAATATATAGAGTATTTTCATAATATCAAACAATTTTGTAGATTATTTTCAAATTAATTATGAATATAATTGATAGAATTAAACAAATTATTGATTACAAACAAGTTAGTGTACGAAAGTTTTGTATCGAAATTGGTGTAGCTAATGGATTTTTAGATAAAGTAAAAGATGTCGGATCTGATAAAGTTGCGAAGATACTCTACACTTATTCTGATATAAATGCAGAATGGCTTGTAACTGGGAATGGCGAAATGATTAAAAAAGACGAAAGTCTACTTGATGTGAAGTTTGTTGATAACAACTTTTTACTTGAACGAATTGAAAAACTTGCTATTGAAAATTACGAACTTAAAAAAGAAAATACACAACTTAAAAGTAAGCCATATAAAGAAAATAATGGAGTATTAACAGCAGCAGAACCGGAGAAATAATTATGGGTGTAAAATCATTTTTCACAACAATAGGAATTGCAATATTATATGACTTAATTGGATGTGTTGTATATTTTATATTGATGTTATTATTTTCTTGGATGACACACTGGTGGTGGTTTTTTATTATTTTAATTGGTATAGGTGATTTGGCTTTAATTATTGGAATTGCTCAAATGTACAACATGTTAATCATGCCATTATGTAAAAATCTATTTGGAAAAATACTTACTATTTTTATAGTTATACATTTAGCGTATTTTTCAATGACTGCATTATGGACGACTGATTTTAATGCAGATGAAGCAAAAGTTTTGACTGTCCAGATAATAGCAACCATTGTATTTGCATCTATATATATTCCTGCTATTCCAGTTGCTTTATTTTATAAAAATGATTCTTCAAAAACAAACGAAATTATAGATAAACAAGAATCCATATTTGTCAATAATGAATTAACCGATGATTCAGGTTGTGTATTTAAATACATTGAAAAAGGAGAAGATGATACATATTACTTTACTATGGCTGAAAAAGGTGGAGAGCCAATTTTATATAATCTTGAATTAGATGATTTAAAAACTATTGGATTTAAACTCAAAAATAACAATCTATGAGTACTCTAACTAATCAAATACAATTGCTGATAAAAGCCCGAAGGACTAAAAAACTGGAGCTGGCTAAGTACTTGCATGTGGGGCGTGATGCGCTGAATGATTATCTAACTGGCAAAACACAGATGAAGGCTGATCAGATTGTACTTATTGCGCAGTATTACGGCGTTTCGGTGGCCTATCTCTTTGGAGAGACTGAAGAACAGCTTTCTGCCGAAGCACGATTTAAAGAATTAGAACGTAAAGTAAACGAACTTTACCAGGCACGATGATTTTCAATCTATTTTCAAAACACACACTGTGTATTGTACAGTTTATTGAAAATCACACACGCCACAAACATATACAACTGATAATCAACATAAAAACTTTGTTGTTTTTCGCTTTGGGAGCAGGGGGTCGTGGGTTCGAATCCCGCTACCCCGACAAAACAAAAAAGAATACTTTTATAAGTGATTTTCAGTTGATTACATTTTTTAATGTGCAACTCTAAATCACTTTTTTTATGTCTACTAAAAAGCCATTTTCAAACAATTTTCAATACAATGTGCAAAAACACGAAACTTTGCGACACAATGCGTCAAATGTTTTGTACAATTTTCAAACAAACCACAATCACATGGATATGAAAATAACGGTCGTGCTGGAATCACGACGAGAAAAAGCAAACGGAAAATATCCGGTGAAAATACGCTTCAATTTTCACCGACAAGCATTTTATGTTGCTACCGGTATTGAAGTTCCAAAAGAAAACTTTGTATCTGGAAAAATTGTGGGCGTTCCTCGTGTGGTGATGATGAATAACGTAGTGGCCGACAAATTGGCATACACACAAAATGTACTGGAGGATTTGCAACTGCGTGGCTTACTTCGTACTAAATTCAAAACCGGCACCGAAATAAAACGCTTTATTGAATCTGGCGACGAAGGTTACGAGGAATTAGATAAGGACGAGCGCAGGAAACTGCATTTCTCAACCTATACCAACAATTACGCTGCTAAGTTTCGTGCTTCTTCTTCCCGCTCACAATATACGCAAATGCTGGTCAAAGTGGGTGCGTTTGTCAATTTGGAAACATTTTATATTTCCGACATTACTGTGGGTTGGCTCAAAGACTTTGATACTTACTGCGAATCAACAGGAATGAGCGTAAATGGACGTGGCGTGTACATGCGCGCTATCCGTACTATTTTTAATGATGCTATTGACCACGATTTAATTGGGTATGACCTTTATCCGTTCCGCAGGTTTAAAATCAAGCGCAGCAAAACCAAACATCGAAACGTTACGATTAAGGACCTGCAATACATGTATAATCTCGACATGGATGTATTCAAGGCTGAACTAAAGGAAATGAGCAAAAAACATACTTCCGAATTTCCTGACGTGAAAAAATACATTGATTTGTTTTTCTTGTCCTTTTTCCTGTGTGGAATGAATGTGAAGGATATTTTGTTTCTTACCCGTGCGGATATTCGGAATGATCAGCTTTCGATTATGCGCGATAAAACTAACGAACCGGTTATTATCCGTATCGAACCGGAAGCTATGGAAATTATCAAACGTTATCCGGGTAAAAAATACCTGCTTTCGTTCCTCGATACTTATACCACCGACGATTACCGCAACCTACAACGGCGCATGAATGATAACCTGAAACTGGTACTTTCTTTTGTTTCGTGTTATTGGGCACGGCATTCGTGGGCTACCATTGCCGGAGAACTCGACGTTCCCGATCCTATTATTGATTTAGCGCAAGGTCGAACCACTCCCGGCATGGCTGGAATTTATACCAACCGCAACACAAAAGTCAATATCAACAAGGTTTCGGAAGCTAATCGGAAAGTGATTGATTTCCTGCTGAATAAAAAACCCACGAAAAAAGCATGATATTTCATACATTTTAATTTACTTTGTAGCCATTATCCTACAAACTTTAAATGTATGTCACGCGAAGAAGATAAAAAACAAAAAATGTGGTGTTCGGATTGTGATAAACTTTTCGATACGGAAGATTATTTCAACTGTACTGAATGTGATCACTGTAAATCTAAACATATTTATCGTGTCAACTCCACTGCATTTGTATATGCTTGGGAAAATAAAAAACGTGAAAAGGAACTTTCTGAATTTCTTATGTATTTGCGTAAAAACTACACTCCCGAGAAAGCACTTAAAGTTGTCCATAAATATATCAGGTCTCCACGCTAACTACAAACTTCTTACTCCCCTTTAGGGGTTGGGGGGTCTTACCACGCTGTCCGCTTCACATGTCCGGTCTGAGCTGCTTTTATTTCCGCAGGTATTGGCATTTGAAAACAGATAGTAATCAAAATCATTGTTGCCATCAACCGGTCATCATGTTTGCCATGCTTGGCTCCTGTAGTTCCGTCTTTCTTTTCTTCGTACACTCGTGCTTCGTTTAGCGTTTCCTCGTCACGTTCTATATATCCCTGTTCGCGAAGTATAGCTTTAAAATTGGCTATTATCATGGGTTTCGTACTTCGGTTGGTATTGAATCCGTAACGTATTGGTGCTCCTTCGCGTACTTTTTCGGCTGGGGTACGGCTATACAGATTGTCGTAATACTCTTTTATAGTTTCAAATATATATTCGGTCTGATCTTCTTTGTTGTCGCTATCGTAGGTATTACTTTCTACCACCAACAAGGCGTTATTATACCACTTGGCAATTTGTGCAGCTATCCATATTGTCACGTCCTTATCAATGTGTCCGTAAAACATGGCTACTATTTCAGGCTTTTCGCCATACATCATCCAGTAACGGTCCAATACTTTTATAACTCCGTAGTCGGCACTTTCGCTCACTCCTTTCTGTGGATCGAATACTACCAGGTACCGGTTACTTATTTTTATTTCTTTGTCGGGCATTTCCCACACATGCAGTTTGTTTATTCCACGGTTCAGGCGTTGTTTAGCGTCTCCGTGCAATACGGCTTCGGTGGCTGCTTCGTCTTTCACAAACCGCAACTCTTTGAGTATTTCGCTCCGGCGGTGTGGTTCGGTCAGTGCTAGTTCGGGTGGACAAAGTGAAGCAAGTGTTCCAACCACATCGGGCAATCGGCAATCAGGGCGCATAGCTTCCACATCTTCGGCTTTAAATACCGGGCTTCCGCTGTCCTGAAATGCTTCTATATCGTCGCTTGGGTATTCCTGCTTCATTTTGCTTTCGCTCGGCATGGTCGCTGCTTTCATTCTGCGCCAGTTCAGGTTCTCCAGCGTACAAATTTTATCTTTGGTATGGTTATTCCACAAATTCCACTCGTATTCGTCCAGCGTACCAACAAAATCGGCTACTGTTCCTTTTTTCTTTCGGCCATTGTGTAGGTAATAGCTGCCGTCGAATTGTGTTTCGTATAACCGTATCATAAACCAGGGTGCGAATACCGGTTCAAAGGCTGTTTCTTGTTTCTTGGCTTTCTGCCATTGCTCGTAAAAGAAATCCCCCACTCCATTGGCCGTACTTTCGCGCACTATCATTGTAAACGGTCCTGTTGTTGAAGATGATATTATACCTGCTTCTAATAGTTCGGGGTTATTATTGTCAGTGGAAGGATAAAAGGCTTCTTCCGAAAAATGCACCATCTTCACGTCCTGACTTCGCACACTGTCAGGCTCGGTGGCAAATCCTACGGTAATCAAACAACCTCGCTCCGGCACTTCTTTCATGTTCTGCGTGGTACCGAATCCCTTCATGCTTATTTTCTGCCCGTTTATAGCCATCATGCTGTCAATGGAACGTTGATACATACTTCGCACATTAATGGCTGCATCGCGGGTATGAGCGCACACTACGCTGTTCCAGTTGAGCTTGTGTATTATCTGAATCCACTTCATATACATTTGCGTCAGCGTACTGAATCCCATTTGCTTGGCTTTGAGTACTTGCACCGTTATTTGTATGCCTGCTTTACGCTGATCTTCGAATACTTCCAGCAACATGCGCTGTGCCGGGTTGAGCTGTAGTTTTATAGTATCGGCTGTTTCTTTATCGCGTATGGTTACGCAGGATATGGCGAAAAATTCAAAATCGTATGTATAACGTTCTTCGCAAATCTTCATCCAGAAGTAATCTATTTGCGCCTGATTGGGTTTTTGGTTATTAAATTGCGCTCTCAGCGTTGCAGTTATGCTTCCGTGCTTTTGAAGTAGTTTTACTGCTTTCAGGTTTTTCATTTCTATAGGCAAATAAAATGTGCGCGGGTTCTTCTCCGGTACCGTAAGCACAAATCGCTCACCGTAACAGTTCAATCCCGACACCGGATCGTAATCGTGCTTCTTAGCAGCATTACGTTTCGCATTTTCTATTATTATCTGCTCAATGTTCATTCTTATTTTTCTTATCCTCCCCCTTGGGGGAGTTAGAGGGGGTCTAAAAAAGAAAGCTCGCGTTATCACAACGAGAGCTTCCGCGTTAACCTTAAATCTAATACTATGAAAAAACTATGCTTATTCTTCTACTTGCATTAATCCTGCTTCAATAAGAGCAGCTTGTAGTGCATTAAAATCATCACACCATGGAATTGCTACTGAAAATAATCCTGGTTCACCTTTCAATGCTGCCAATTGCTCTTCCGTAAAATCAGCATACGTGAACGGATTACCTTTCACGTAAGCCGGATTGGTAGAAGTGGCAAAATAACCGGCTACTGCGGTTGCAAATTCTGCTACGCTTTCGTACAGTTCGCCATCTTCATTTTTTGCAATGCTTGAAATTTTTACAGCACTAAATGTTGGCAAATTCGAATTCTTACTCATCGGAATGAGATTCACACTCTGCACTACGTTGTCAGAGTTTTCCATAAAATAGGCTGCAATTGGTACAAACGACATCGGGGTTTCGCCTATCACCCACGCATTTGCGTTTTGAAAAAAGTGTATCATACTCGTGTTTTTTAATTGGTTTATATTTTTGTTTTAAAATTCTTCAAACAATGCAGGGATTTAGCTCCCTGCGGGCTGTTATACCGCCACTCTTAGTGATGGGTTAAACATTCTGATTGTTTTGCCGTTTATTGGCTTGCAAGTTCTCCATTAAATCTACTTATCTGCTGTCAAAACCAAACACCCCCGGTTTGCTAAACTTTCGAAATCCTTTTCGATACTATCTAAAGGCAATTTGAGTGAGTTTAGCACCGTACTAAAGCGACGGGTTAGCTAACATGTAACTGGCATGATGTGGAAGTGAGGGGAGTCGAACCCCTGTCCAAACAAACTTTCTCTAAAATTTCAACGAACCTGTTTATCTTATTAAATACTCATATCTCATTCCTTCGTAAATGTCCCCTTTCACAAAGGGGACGAGCGAAGCGGAGGGCTTTCTTATATTTATTACCTGCATTTCGGATTATGCACCCACTTCCAAAAAGGTCGGCTATCAAACCAGTTTTTATAGCACTGATTATCGGATCGTTCATTTTCAATCCTATCAATGGTTTTATCTCTTCGGGTAATAATACTATCTTTTTTCTCGTTTTGCTTTTCCGAAAAATACAATCTACGTGAGTAATTCTCGGCTTCCTGTCCTACAGTTTCAACAACACCATTCAGCGAATCAATCTGATTTTGTTGTGATTTTACTATCTTTTTACAACCACTGTCTATTTTAGTCACCAGTAGCAAACTATCCGTTATATGCTTCCACCGTTCATAACCTTTTTTATAAGATTGTTCCCTGGATCGTAACGCTATAGATTCGGCAGCTTTAGCATCCTTTCCAGCCTGAAATATGGCAATGCTGTCATAATCCACTTCATCGTAAATAGAATCAATTACGCGGGCTTTGGCATTTTCAATGTCAGCCTGAGTATATGTTTTGCCGGTGGTTGGTGGATTAGGTTTATTATAATTATTCCAAATCCAATCTGACAATATTATTACCACCAGTAGCACAAGTACCGGCTTCCAAAATGCTTTAATTAGTTGTATCATACCCATGCTAAATTAAAAGTGAGTTGTATTTCAATTATGTAATCTTCATAAGTCATAATACCACATATCCGTTTTCGGTTTTACCTGCGTTTTTAATCTCAAGGAGCTGCTGCCATGTATGGCCAAATGTTTTTTCGAAATGCGGAGCATCATGTATGCTTCGGAAATCTCCACCCCAGGTATAACCGGCATCTTTAAAAACCTTTACCACTTCCATCCAGTCAGCCACCTTATCACCGTCAAAATCTTTGGCCACGTCCCAAATAGTTTTTCCGGCTTCAGCTAAGCAAAAATCAAAAGCAAGTCCATAGTTGTGGATTGATTGACCACCTTTGGCGTTGGTTACTTTCGGAACTTGTTTATATAGTGCATCCTGCTCAGCAAATGTGCGTAAACCCTGAGTAACTACCATTTTCACGTTACTTTTCAGAATTTCGGTATTGATTTTATTTACCAATGCCCTGACTTCTTCACGGATCAGCGGGTGAAGTGTGTCTATTTTGCTCATACTGCTTTAGTGCCTCCGGTCACATTGTTATCTTTAGAAAATAAGAACCCTGTGCCAACCAATATGGCAGCTCCTGCCTGCGTGTAGTCATTCGTCCGAATGAAAACTACGATACCTGCAATAATGATTGCAAGTCCTACGAGTGATGTTTTCCAATTTTTCATTTTATAAATTTTAGTATGTCCAACAAATTAGAATGTCCAAGTGCAAATGCAGCTATAGCTAAAATAGCCACTGCAATAGTTTTCAGAATTTTTGGGTGATTAGTGAAGTAGTTGATAGTTTCCACATCTTTGTCAAGCTCTTTTAATTTCTTAGTTAGCTCTACCTTATGCGCTGCACATCGCTCTGTCGATTCTGTTTGTAACTTATCTATTCTTTTATCGGTATCGGCTTTGTTTGTTTTTAGAAGTTCTAAAATGTTATCCAACTTTACATCTACGTTGGCAAATTTTTTGTCGATATCCATAGCCAGAATATTTATTGCTTTAGTGGTTATAGTTGGTTTGCTTCCTTTAAGCATTTCCTGCATTTGCTTTTCAAGTTCCTGGCACATAAGTTACTAATTAAAGTGTTATCGGTCTTATATTATTGTTTTCAAATTTGATGATATAATACTTGCAATTCTAGCATGACCGGCTTCCGATAAATGTAATTGGTCAGCATTCCATGGATAAGGATTAGAACCATAAACCCATTGCGTTCCATTGTGGATATATGCATAAGCAACTCCGACGACTCTTGCAGCTTGATTTAAAGTCCCTGATGGCAATAATTCAATTGAGGCAAATTCGCCAATATAAGTATATTGATTAGTCGCAGAGTTAGAACCGCCGTAAATATTCCATGTGAATTCATTGATTCCAGAATTCTTATATAAATTAATTAAAGGTACACCTTTACGTTCACATACTTTTTCTAATATCTGAACTTGGGTTAATAAATTACGTCCTGAACCAATTGGATATTCATCATCTCCATCTGCATCTATCCAACCATATTTGCCACATTTATAGGGTGCAATTGCTACTATATTTAAAGTAGTATTGCCAGCAGAATTAGCAAGTGTATATAATTTATTTAAGGCATAATTATACTTACCTGCCAAAGTATTTTGAGTTGGATATAAGTCCGTAACTACTCCATCTGCTAACCCTCTGTCATTTAAACCTCCAAAAAATGTAATTATATCAATTCCAACCAAATCAGTAGGAGTTAATGCAGCAATATCAGTTGCACCATCAACCATTGCCACTATACCAATACCACCTAATGCATGTGTTGTCAAATTCATACCTAATGAATTTGCTACCTTAACTTGATAATTCAGTGCAGCTGTAACGCTATCTCCAATAGCTAGATAATTTTTGCCATATAATTTCGGATTAAATAAAGCCAATAAATCACTATCAGTAGTGTCTGGTTTAAAAACAACAACAGTTTCATTGCCAATAGATGAACATCTGACTATTCTTGAATAAGCAGCATAACTTGAAGATGTTGTTCCATATTCAATCTGAAAAGTATTTAAAACTGTGTAGAAAATCGAAACCCTTAAATAAGCACAAGTAGCTTGTGTTGTAAAATATGCACTTGGAGATGATGATGAACCTGCAATGTAATTTTTTGCGGAATCGTACTGGTAAACCGTGCATCCACTTGGTGCAAAAACATTTGTACTTGCAGTCACAGGTATAAAATCAGATGCATACCAACTCGTTCCACCTGCTGCAAAAATGCCATTCGTGAGAGTTCCTAATGCAGCCGTAGCTTTATTGAATAAGTTTTTGCTTTGAGTTACAACTGTATTTGGTTTTAATGCAATAATTTCAGTTTTAGTATAATAGCTATTAAATAAAGCCAATAAATCACTATCAGTAGTGTCTGGTTTAAAAACAACAACAGTTTCATTGCCAATAGATGAACATCTGACTATTCTTGAATAAGCAGCATAACTTGAAGATGTTGTTCCATATTCAATCTGAAAAGTATTTAAAACTGTGTAGAAAATCGAAACCCTTAAATAAGCACAAGTAGCTTGTGTTGTAAAATATGCACTTGGAGATGATGATGAACCTGCAATGTAATTTTTTGCGGAATCGTACTGGTAAACCGTGCATCCACTTGGTGCAAAAACATTTGTACTTGCAGTCACAGGTATAAAATCAGATGCATACCAACTCGTTCCACCTGCTGCAAAAATGCCATTCGTGAGAGTTCCTAATGCAGCCGTAGCTTTATTGAATAAGTTTTTGCTTTGTAGCGATATTTGTTTTACAAACATATCTGACCAAAAACCAAAATCATTCCAATTTGCCACATCACTCCCCACAAACTTCTCACTCACCCACACACCTGCACTGGTTGCATAAGTAATCTCCAATCCTAATTTCTTCACTCCGGTAGGCACAGCAGCTCTGGCTGTAGTGGCTGTATAATATTGGCCTGCTGATAAAGGAACTTCTGTAGTTACATTAAAAACAGCTTTCTTATTCAATTCATCATCCATCAACTTACTGCTGGGTACTTTTGCAGGGTTTTGACTTCTTACATTTTCCACAGTTGCACCCGTTCCATTCGCTCCATTCACTACCTGAAATGTAGTAGTACTTGAATCAGTAAATGTAATCGTATAGGTGTCGGTAGTTCCGGCTGCGCCTGTGCCACTTGTGCGGGTAATTGAAGTAATTCCTTTACCGTTATTTCCGTTAGTACCATTACTACCGTTATGCACTACGAAAGTAGTTGTTGTTCCATTGGTAAAAGTGATGGTATAAGTATCATCCGTGCCGGCAGCTCCGTTTCCGGAAGTTCGGGCAATTGAAACTATACCATTATCGGTATGAATAAGTTGATTATTTGAAAATTGGTACTCTACATCATTAAAAATAAACCGGTCAACTTCCCGTGGCGTTACCTCATCCACCCACTCATCACCTGTATTGCTAATAGTATATATTTTTTTATCTGATAGTTGATATGCTTTGTCTCCAACCGAATGACTACTTGCTGAAGGCAGGGTGGTAATAGATATCAGTGTGATAGTTTTCGGAGCTGCTGCGGCTGCTGCGTTGGCTGAGCTTGTTGCGTTTTCAGCATTTTGTATAGCTGTTTCTGTATTTTCTTCCCGTGAATTTTCAGCGATTACTCTGGCTCCTTCTGCGCTTACACGGTCCTGTTCGGTATTAATGCGGGTATTTTCGTTTTCTTGCCGGGTATTCTCATTTTCTTCAAAGGTTGATTGACGTTCTGATTCATTTTCCGTAAATGTAGTTTGTCGCTCTCCTTCTTGTGTTTCTCTGTTTAATTCAGCATCAATCCGTTCTAATTCATTGGTCTTTCGCTGTTGCTCGTTTTGGTACCGTTGCAATTCATTAATTACAACTACGTCCGATTCGGTTGGCGATGCAATGCTTATGTCAGGAGTTTCCCATATTGAAACAAGTGTTTCGCCACGGTAAAATACCTGATTTGTTTGTACATGATGCAATACGCGCACCAACGCATTATTATAATTATAGTAATTTATCAGATGAAACGTACCTGATAATCCATCAATCAGTCCTGCGTAATAATACTGTCCTTCATTATTCGTATCTTCAGTAATGGTGGTATAAATCAATTCCTTCCATTTTTCACCATTCCAAAAATAAAATTTAGCATCGGTACCGGCAAACGTAAACCAACCGGATTCTCCTCCATCTTTGAAATTTGAATATAAATCTGCTAAAGTATTTACAGGCGTTTTTAATGATGTTAGTATTTCCATAATGCTTATATTAATTCGGGTATTTTTGCTTCTATTGCTTGTGCTTGTACTGTTTTTTCAACGCTTATCAATACTGTCGATGCTGTAAGGTAAGCCAGTGCCATTATTCCTGCGTCTGATACATCTACTGTACTTCCCAATGTATCTACATTGGGTATGTATATAAATTGTTCTACTACATGTGTTGCTGCATCCGATGTGCGTGGAAGGGAGTAGTAATACAATACTTTTTTAATCGTGGTGGTTATCGGTGCAACTATTGTTGTTACCGGTATCATTCGTAGTATGCATACCGGACGTTGAACTGTGCCACGCAGATATTCGTTACTTTGTTTCTTATTTAGTTGTGGGGTTTCTTCGGGTGCTGTCATGCAGGCTGTTTTCCATCCCTGCATCTTAAAACTTATAAGTTCCAGGTAATCACCGGGTAATATGTAGTAACCCGTCCCGTCGGGTACATTGGCTGTTACTGTGGGAGTACTTACTGTTTTGGCTGCATACCAGTTTCGGGGAAATAATTTCACGCTTCGGCGATAAGCTACCGGATAGAGTTTTTCAACATAAGTGGATATATTGGTCATATCTGCTCCCACGAGTGTTGTTCCGTCTATACTTGCGTCGGCTTCGTTGAGTATTCGCAATACAAGTGATATGAAATCCGCTTTTGTCATGTTGATTGTATTTTTGAAAAAAAAGCGAGATTAATCATCTCAATCCCGCTTTTCATTAAATCTTAAATAGTTTATTTTATTGTACCGCAACTGCTTTCAGGTTTGGAAATAATACGCCTAATTCTGCAGCTTTCTTCAAAATTTTCGGTGGAGTACTGATAACGATTTTTGCAACCTTATAAGGTTCTGAACTCAATATCTCTTTAGCTTGCTGAAAGGTAGTTACATCAGGGTATTCAGTTGCTTTCACTCCCGGTTCTGGGTTTTCGTCGGTCGTCGGTTGACTGTCGTCGGTTGACTGATTTTCCCCTTCAGGGGTTAGGGGTTCTTCTTCCGACTGTTCACTGCCTACTGGCAACTGCTCCTGTTCTCCACCTACAGCGATAATTTGTTCTTCCAATTCTGGGTTGTTATCTGCCGTCTGCTCACTGTCAACTGTCAACTGTTTTTCCCCTTTAGGGGTTGGGGGTTCTTCTGCCGACTGCTCACTGCCTACTGGCAACTCTGTTTCTTCTCCCATCTTCGCAATTTCCCCACTTTCAAACATTTTACTGCCTTCAATGGCTTTCTGAACTGCTGCATCGTCCGTGCTGTAATACGCAAAAGGATTATTCGCAGCCACTTTGATAAACTTGATATAACGGTTTTCTCCGTTCATAGGTACCGGAATCGTATGTTCCTGTCCTATCGTTTGCATTTTATACATTTTCATCGTATTATGATATTAAAGCAGAGACGTAAGGTTATTTACATCTCTGCTTTTGGTTTTTGCTTACACGAGTTTCACGCGGGTGTGGGCTTTGGCGTTTTTCAGCACATAGCCAAAGTTGTCAATAATAATCTGACTTTGAGTTGCTGAGATACCCAGTTTTTCGTTATCCAGATTAATGGTTTGCCAACCACGGGTATATTTGTACAAATACGCATCGTCAATTACCAATCCGTAACCCGGCATTTGCAAATCGTCAAAGGCTGGTTCGGAGCAAATAAGCAATTTATATTGTCCGTAAATAATTTGCTGTACGTCCAATCCGAATACTTGTGCGGGTTTGCCCGGATAAATCACCTGATCGTAATCTACTTTGCTCAATGTTTCCACAATATCAGCTCCTGCAAACAGGATTTTTGTATTAGAGGAAGCATTTCCCACAAATATAGTTTTCATCATGCTAATCAAGTCACCTTTCACTGCTGCTGTTGGGAGTGAATGATCTTTACCAGCTTGCCACCAAAGTCCTTCCTGGAAGAATGTTTCTTCGGGTGAGTTGTCGTTATATTTATTGGCAATGTTCAACTTGCGTTTCTTACCAATCAAAATATCGGTTTCGGCCGTTAGTTTATGTTCAAAAATGGCAAAATCGGTAATTTCAGTTTTTCCCCATTTTACGTCTGCAATTTCCTGATTCAAAATGAAGTCGGTAGTTTCCTTCGTCTCCATAATTGATTTTTGCATGTATTGGGTTTTCTGTACTGGAGTTGCTACTAATGGTGCTGTTCTGATCTGTGTTTCCGAACCGGTACGCAAACCACGTAATACTACGGTATTCAGTGCCAATGATGGAATAGTATTCGGCGTTGAACTATTCAGTTTACCGTTGATAGGTTTAATGATAGGTTTACCTGTATTATCTTTATCCACTACTACCGCAGCAAACCAACCGTCCACTGTAGTTCCGTCTTCCAGATAACCATTAATTCCTTTGAAGAATACGGTTTCATTGATAGCAATTAATGCATTGTCGGCAAAATTAATGGCATCCTGAATCTGTCCGCTTCCTGTGTAAGCTGTGCCTACTTTAGTGCTTAGCGGACTGGCTTCCATCTCGTCATAATGAATAATGCGCGATTTAGCATCACTTACTTTTGCGTGTTTACTTCCCAGAGTATAAAGTGGCGTTAAGTGTGGCTTAATCACTACTACTTCTCTTTCGATTACAGCTTTTACTATTTCAGGTGCATCCGCAAATGCCTGCTGAAACGATATTGCTTCTCCATAAGTTACATCGGCTGTCATTACTGGCATACCGTGAACTCCCATTAGTGAGCATAATGCCATGAGAATCATCATGACTAATCCGCTCGATTTCCAAATTCCAAAATACTTTTTCATACCTTATTGTTTTTAATTATTAAAATTTATTTACTGCTACTGCTTACTGCTACTGCTTACTGCTTACTGCTTACTGCTTACTGCCGACTAAATGTCCTTTTCCGTCAGTGCGTCCTGAATGTTTTGAACTTTCGGTGCAAAGTTTTTTGAAATTCCGGCACCCGGTGTTTTGTTGCTTCGATTTCCGGTCAGATCGGGTAATGCGCTTTTCTTAGCGTTTTTACCTTTCATTTCGTCAATGGCGGCATTCTTTCCGGCAAGTTTAGCAGCTTCTTCACGGGCTGCGTTCTCGTTGTCGTAGTCCATTCCTTTAAATACAATGTCAATTACTTCAGTCGGAATGTCACGGTCGGCAAAGGCATCGGCTATCTCCATTATTTTGTCGTCAAGTTCATCAACTTGTTCGGGTGTCAGTCCGTTGGCTTCTCCGTAGGCTTTCAGGTCTTTGGTATAATTATCAAAGTTACCTTTCACCTGCTCAATACGTTTATTGTATTCTGCCTTTCCGTTCTCAAATTGCTTCTGCGATTCTTCGTCCAACTTGTCGGCATTAGGACCAATACAGCTACCGAGTGCAAACCACGGATTTGCTCCGTTGGCTACCATTGCTACAAATTGTGCAAATTGTGGATATTCACTGATATTTGCTGCAAGGGTTTCATTTAGTGAGTTCAGATGTCCGTATTTACCTTCATATTCGTCGCGTTCGCTCCAGCCTTTGTTAGCATGTTCGTACAGTTCGTCTTCGCTGGGGTCTTCCTGCTTTTCGGGATAAGCGGTTTTGTATCGTCCCATAAATGCGTCACGTCCTGTGGGTTGTGTCTGCATTTCTTCGTGAACTGCGCCTGCTTCGCCCTCTGCTGTGGTTTCAACGGCTGGAATAGGTGGCATTTTTTCTTCTGTAGTTTCCATAATTTGTGTTTGTATTTGCTTTTCGCTAATAAAATCGAATACAAATAAAAAAAAATTATAAAATATTTCGTGACCACGTTTGCAAAACTAAAATTAAATTCCTACATTTGTCGCATTAATCCTTCTATTTAGTTTAAATCGTATGAAATACAATACAGAAAGAGACGAAGAGATATTCAGATTATGGAATGAGGAACATCTCACGTTCCGGGAAATAAGCCAAAGACCTCTGCCAACTAAATTGTCGCTTCGCCGGGTAAGAAACATTATTTATACCGCAAACCGGGCAAAATTCCGTAACGCGGATAAAATTTACAGCATCTTCCGCTTACACTTTCTCCAGTCTCAAAATGTTCAGGCTTCTATCTGGTTTGCCTACGAAAATCAACCGAGCGTTTGTGTAAGTGAACGAACAATAAGATATGCAGTCAGCCAGCAACTCCAAATTAAACGCTCCAATAAATCCAGTCAACTAATTCAAAATCGCAACTAATATGATTCTTGCTATCGACTTCGACGGAACTATCGTCCACAATAAATTCCCTGCTATTGGTGAGCTATTGCCCAATTCAAAGGAAGTAATCAACCAACTGTACGATAATGGTCACTACATTATTATATGGACCAGCCGTGATGGTGCCGAACTGCTTAAGGCTATCAATTTTCTGATTCATACCGGCATTAAGTTTCATCGCATCAACGACAATAATCCGGTGAACACTGAAAAATACGGTAGTAATTCACGAAAAGTATATGCTCACATGTATATCGACGATCATAATATGGAGGGTTTCTCCGGCTGGGAACGCGTATTGTCGGCAGTGGAACAGTCAGAATCTAATCATTTTGCAAATTTGTAAGTATGAACTATGCTTTTCTAATCCTATTTTCCGTTACATTCGGCTGTTTTGGCACTGAGCTGGGTTATTCTGCTCATTCTCCGTGGTGGACGCATTTCAGCTACATGTTTCAACACGCTTCTGTTTGGCACTTATTGCTGAATAGTTTTGCTTTCTGGTCGTTATTCCGATTGCTTCGCCTGTATATTCGTCCGGTGGTGTTGGCATTGCTTATCATTGGGTTGGCTTCGGGTGCTTCGTGGGTGTGCAGTTATTCGCTTACGGTAGTGGGTGCCAGCGGAATGGTGTATGTCATGTTGGGGTTATACCTGCATTTTATCCAAAGTAGCGTAATTCTGTTTAAACGATTAAGTTCTGTAATCATAAACCTGATACTGATTGCTGCTAACCTGATACTTAGTTTTTTACGTCCCGACAGTGCTGCTTTGCTTCACCTTATTTGTTTGGTAGGTGGTTTTGTTTCGGGTTATTTTCTATACCATGTGCGACAAAGTAAGTCATAACAAATACGGAGCTATTGGCGTATTGTGCCGGTCGCGGATTAAAAGGCGAAAAGGCAATACGGTACGCAGCGAACGCAACATGTATTACTGCAAAGACTGTAACGCATGGCATACTACCAGTCAACGAAAAAACAGACTATACAAACAATCTAAATTTAAGTAATCATGCAAAACAACGCCATTCAACAGACCATGTTTCCTGAATTTATGATTATGGAAACAAAACCATCTGCACCGCAACAACTACACATTGTTCTGCACAAACAGATTCACGATCCTGAAAACGGTCAGTTTTCCTCTCCACTCAAAATTGCACTGAATAAAATCGACCGCTTACTTATCCAAATAAAAGCTATGACGGTAAACTACCGCATCTGGGCTGATAAAAAGGAAAAACGTATTGCCGAACTGGAGAAACGATTGAGTAAATATGAGGTGGTGTAAATTGCTGCCATAACGGACACGGCTAAACTGCGTTGCCGATTAAAACACAGAAACTTCTCAAATTACAAAAATGGATGAAAGAGATTACAAAGCTATGAATAAGCACGAAAACGGCAATGAAGTTTTAGCCGATGTCAGGCGTAGTTTTAAATTTGATTATAAGTTTGGACACCTTTCAAAAGAAGGATATAGACATTTTCCAATTATATACTTCGCTTACGGAAAAAATGGATTTTCGTTATGCCTATTATGTGCGACTATCACAGTTAAGTTGTGGTAAATTACGCCTAACGACCGAGGCTATGGGCATTTGGCGGTTTGCGGGAGCATTCGCTGTCGTGGAACGACAAAGTGAATGCGGGAGCAAAGACCGCTAAATGCACGTCAGCCGCCAAAGCACATAGGCGTGTGTTAGGTGTTAGGCGTTTTAGTCTTTACGTTTAATTCACCAATGATTTGATACCTTTTCGTGTTAATTATTATAATATAACTGAATTCATTTTATCAACTAATTCGGTTAGAACTGCACGACAACTTTTATCACCTCTAAAATTAGCTGTCATAATTATTTCACCTGTTCTCAAATCAGTTATAGTAGATGAGAAACTTCTATATGCATAATAGAATGAATCCCAGTAATAAGTATAATTTAAATTTAAAACATATACAGACTTAAATGTTGTTGAATTTGTAATTTCTCCATGAAAAGTGCTGCTATGAGCTTCTGTGTCTAAGTTTAGAGCTTTTTTAGCGGCACCATAAGACATTAATTTGTAGCCATTAGACTGTAAAAGAAATTGTAATTCTCCTAATGTTCCACTTTGATCATCTGAAGATTGATTAATCGTAATTGGATTTTTCTTGGAATATGTTGAACTCTGGTTTACATACACATTTAAAGTTCCACATGACGTCAATAAATAGCCTAAACTAATCAAGCTAATTAAAATAAATTTGTTCTTTACGACTTTTTTCATAACATTATTTTTAATTTATTTTACAATTCATTTTATTTTTAAATCTTTTATTTTCTTACAATTTAAACCTTTAGGTCGTAAGGTCAACCTAATAAATACTATGTCTTTCAACGGTAAAACATTTAATTTTCATATCAACGAAATCAAGTCAAAATGCGGTTATGATAACCTAAGATTCTCTCATATTCTTTTGAGTTATATTGTCAATGTTTTAAAAGTCGAACGAAAAGAAATCAACGATTCGTTAGATCTTTTCTATAGTGACGTGAATAATGAATAGTGCTTCTTTATTTTCGCCAAACATGTTTACACAGTCAGAAGAATCAAATCCGTATTTAAGATTTTCGGTGTCATCAACTAATCGTCTGATTCTAACATCGGTTACTTTTAATTTTTGGTTTCTTTCTTCGTTTGAGTCGAAATAGACAATGTCGCCAATTGTATAATTTCTCTTGGATTCGTTTGTCTTTTCTGATTTAATGAGTTTCAGAACTTCTAAGTCAGTTGTCGATAAACAAAACTGTCCGTCAAGAGAGGAAAAAATGAATTTCACGTAATAATTAATGTCTTTTACTTTCATGGATTTAATGTTAATTTGTTTGTACTTTTACAATTTGTGCTAATAATTCTATATCAATGTTTTCTTTTTCTTTTTTTCACGCTTACACCTAACGTTTACAGCTATACGTCAGGTTTTGTTTTTCACAAAACTTGCGTATAGGTGGTGTTATAAGCTGGTGCGGATTAAAAACGATAAACTTTGAATTATGCAGAATAGTAGTTTTAATAATTTTTTGAGCGAGGGGAAATTAAACATCTTTAACGAAGATGCACTTGATTTTTTACCAAAACTTAAAAATGAAAGTATAGACCTAATTTATTGTGATTTACCTTTTGGGACTACACAATGCAGTTGGGATGAAGTAATACCATTTGATAAAATGTGGGAGCAAGTAATTAGGATTGCAAAACAAAATACAGCAATAGTATTTCACGCACAGCAACCATTTACAAGTGCTTTGATAATGAGCAACCCCAAAATGTTTAAATATACTTGGGTGTGGGAAAAATCAAAAGCAACAGGATTTCTAAACGCTAAAAAAAGACCATTGGTTGCTCACGAAGATATTATTGTGTTTTGCAAAGGAACACCTGTTTATTACCCACAAATGACAGAAGGTACTGCTTACAATAAAGGTGTTAGAAAACAACAAACAGAAAATGATGTGTATGGAAGTTTTGAACAAGTTGAAGTTAAAAGTGATGGACTAAGATACCCACGAAGCGTTCAATATTTTAAGACTGCTGAAAGCGAAGGTAAGACTTGGCACAAAACACAGAAACCAAAAGACCTTTGTAGATACATCATTGAAACCTATACAAAAAAAGGTGATGTAGTTTTAGACTTTACAGCAGGAAGCGGTACAACTGCAATTGGTGTTGAAAATGACAGAACAGTTGTTTTGGTAGAAAAAAACCTTAATGAGTTTGAAAAACTCAAAGAGCGTTGGGAAGAAAAAATTATTAAAACGGATTAAGAGCAATGAACTTTCAATTTAGCACGAATGTAGCACTTGCTTATAACGTTTTGCAGCTAATGGCTGGCGGCAATAATCGGTTAGTTTGTGCCGCTTGACATTAGGTGCTGTTAGGTGGCGAAGCGAACAGTTGTTTTGTTTAAATTAAAAAAAGGGAGGATTTTAAAAATATAATTATGAGAATTTTAGTAGGATGTGAAGAATCACAAGCGGTAACCAAAGAGTTACGAAAATTAGGACACGAAGCATTTAGTTGTGATATACAAGAATGTAGCGGAGGACACCCCGAATGGCATTACCAACAAGATATATTTGAAGTTATAAATATGGGTTGGGACATGGGGATATTTTTCCCGCCTTGTACGCACCTGGCTGTTAGTGGTGCTGCTCATTTTAAAAAGAAAATAGCCGATGGTAGACAGCAACAAGGTATTGATTTTTTTATGGCATTGGTTAATTGTAATATACCGAAAATAGCAATTGAAAACCCGATAGGAGTAATGAGTAGTAAATACAGAAAGCCAGACCAAATAATTGAGCCATATCAATTTGGGCATAAGAACAAAAAACCTACTTGCTTATGGCTTAAAAATTTACCGAAATTAGTACCTACTGATATTGTAGATAAAGGCGAATTTGTAACATTAACTTATGCAAACGGTAAAGTAAAAAAGACAAGTAAATGGGAATATGAGTGTGCTAAAATGCCTGTTGAGATAAGAGGTAAAATGAGAAGTAAAACCTTTGAAGGTATTGCAAAAGCTATGGCAGAGCAATGGACTAAACCTTTTACAAATTTGGAAAATTTGCAGAGTGCGTTGGCTTTTTAATTTAAACAAAACAATTGCACCTAACTCATATCTATCCCCACCACTCCACAACTAACTAACTTTAAACTATTTATACAATGAATATCGGAAACTATTTAAACCAACTTTCCAAAGCAATACAGCTTCGGAAGTATTCGCATAATACAGAGGAAAGTTATGTGGCGCAAATTGATAAGTTTTTGAAGTATCACGAAAAGGCAGCTACAAAACCCTCCGAAATATCAGCGAAACAGATTGAAAGTTATTTGTTACAGATTAAAAATTCAGCTTCGCACCGGGCTGCATTGTGTGCTATAAAGTTTTTCTACAATGAAGTTGGGCACCAACCGCGGAAACTGGATAACGTACCTTATCCGCGTAAAAGTACGAAACTGCCCATTGTTTTCAGCCAGGAGGAAATTCAGATGCTGTTCGACGTGTGCGATAATACTAAGCACAAAGTTGTATTGTCGTTGCTGTACAGTACTGGTTTGCGTATTTCGGAACTGCTCAACCTGAAATGGGAAAACATAGACCGCAGCCGTATGATTATTAATGTGATTGATGCCAAAGGTGGAAAGGATCGCCAGGTTATGTTGCCGGAGATTATTATTCCTTTGCTCGAAAAATATTGGGAAGAATATAAATCCAAAATCTATGTTTTAAATGGTCAGTTCGACGCGCAGTATTCCGAAACAAGTGTGGGTACTACGCTCAAAAAGTTAGCACGTAAAGCAAATATCAAAAAACGCATTTATCCGCACTTACTCCGGCATTGTGCTTTTACGCATATGGTCGAAGCGGGTACAGATTTATTTATGGTGCAGAAAATTGCCGGACATAAATCGCAAAAAACCACGCAGATTTACACGCATTTATCAACTAATACCATTAGCCGTGTATTTTCGCCTATCAATAATATCAATATCTGTTCTCAACGTGTATAACTCATGCCCAGACTAAACGAAAAACCGCTTTCCGTAAACGAAGCGTGGAAAGGTAAACGATACAAAACGGACGAATACAAAGCATACCAAACGAAACTGCTTTGGTTATTGCCACGCAAAATCGTTATTCCTGACCCACCGTTCGAAATATACTTTAAGTTCGGGTTTAGCTCCACACTATCTGATTGGGATAACCCGGTGAAACCCTTACAGGATATTCTTTCTAAAAAGTACGGCTTTAATGATAAACTTATCCGCCGTGCCATTGTAGATACCGAAATTGTAACCAAAGGAAATGAATTCTTTGAATTTGAATTGAAAACTTTTAAAAAATAAAATTATGAATAACAGATATAAAGATATAAAGTATTTTACTAAACTAATAAAAACGAAGAATTGTAAATTTAATTCAAGTTGGTGCATATCAGAAGCGTTTCAAGGATTTGGTTTTCTTATAAATACTGATAATCAAGCTCCTTTTCATGGTTGTGTACTTGTTATTTTAAATTTTTGTATCTATCAATAAGATTATGTTTTAGTTATTATAATTCTAAAAATTAAAACAATGAAAATCCCGCGCTTCCTCAAACTCCCTCGCAAACTCAAAAAGAAGTTCAAAAAGCATCCTGATTCGTTTATTTCTATTGAAAACAATAACTTTTTTCATCCACTCTATCACATTGGTTACTCTACTGGAAAATCTAAGTATATTAAACGTGTGTATAAATTTAAAACTGAAGAACAAGCTTTTATGTTTTCCAGAATGCGCTGGGATTATTTTAATTCAATTCCGATAGTTTTCTTGTGATTTTCTTTCAAAAACGTTTGTTTATTCAAAAACATGCTTTATATTTGCAGCATAATTTCTACTATGGTAGATTAAGTCACTAAAATTGTGATTTGCTTTTCAAAAAATTGTACTAAATGGCGAAGCTCCGGTTTCGCCATTTTTTCTTAGTTGTCCCCTTTTTAAGGGGACGAGCGAAGCGGAGGGGTTTCTTAAACTATTTATACCATGAACAAAAAACAACGTGCCGAAGCTGCACTCAAAAAAATAAAACGTAACGAACAAATTATCGAACTGTACACTGGTGGTACAAGTGTTCGGATTATTGCTGCTGACTTGGATATTTCACAGGCTACCATATTCCGTGTACTTACCGATAACAAAATTACACTTAAAAGCAACCATTTCACAACCGCCACCATCGAATATGCCATTGACCTGTACAATGCTCCCGAAAATACGATTAAATCCATACTCGAACAAACCGGAATCCGCTCCGAACAAACACTCTACTGACATTTGAAAGAGAATAACGTAACACTTAGGGGTAGTATTGAGCCAATCAGGTCCACTGATACTAAAATTCTCGCTGCAAATATTTTCTGGATTAATTGCAAACCGCAACAATAAAATAAAAAACAGCTTGTCAGATTTTGACAAGCTGTTTTTTATCATAAAATGTCGTATTTATCCGACATTTTATGTATTTATTGCATTTTATTTCCTACATTTGCAAAGAAATACATACATATCCTGTTCAACTTTGTGGTGATTGTTGAATTAAAATATAAGAAGTCATTAATTGATTCGCTGCTAATCACCACACTAAGCAGCTTTTCGATTGATGACTTTCTTTTTCTTAATATGTCTGATTTTTCCTACAAATGCAACCAAAACCCTACATATCAAAACTTTATTACAAAATATTTCTATTTTTCTATTGCGATTTTAAATTATTATTGTATGTTTGCAGAATCCAACGCCAACGGATATTTTATAAAACACAATTATGTCATAGCCATTTTTATGGCTATAGGTTGCATGTTTTCTGCAAGGATAATGGGCTATCTTTCCCCTGTGGGTTATGACACTTGTGTTATAATTTGTTCGTTGGCGCGGATGGGGAAGGATAGCCTTTCTTCTTTTTATTCATTTATATTTTCATTCATAAATGCCAACGAACAATGAAAATGTAAATATGCAGAATAATAGTATGCATATTTCCACGCCAAACTGCGAAAGTGTTGAAATTTTCTTCGGATTAAACCCCAATCAACTTTATTATTCCATCGGATTGTTTTTCGATTTTCCCCGAATGTGCTCTGTTGCGCTTATGGAAATGCTCGAAACTATTAAAAATAGCACTATAAATTTAATTATAGTGTTATTCTATTAAAATAATTTTATTTAGCAGATTTCTCTAACTCCGTCATAATTGTTTTAATCTCTTCCGGCGCATTAGCTTTATTTATCCGTATAACAAAACCCTTCAGTTCATTGGCGCGTTTCTGTAGTTCTTCTCCGTTTGGTGCATCTTCTATTTCGCCTTCCAGTTTGGTTATTCCATTGGTCAACTGTTTTAGTACAATAAACTTCTGCGTGGATAACGCTTGCATTTTAGTAGTATATTCTGCCGTTTTACTCAGATCACCGGTTTGTCGGTAAATATCCATGGCACCGCTTTTATATTTACTCACATAATGCTTTTCGTCATTGATTTCTGCTTTCACTTCGTTGTATTCTTTGCGCATTCTGGAGTTATTTTCCATGATGTCATCTTTACTTGTATAAAGTGTACTTATTGGCGTATCACGTAGTTTTACGTCTTTACCTTCTATCAGCTTATCTCCAGTATCTACCGATTTTATGGCTATGGTATAAAGTCCACCCATATAACCGCGCATAAGGTGATTGATAATATCAGGGTTTGGACTAACAGCTCCCGGCTTTACTCCATCACCACCGGTAAGGTTATCGGTTTGCTGTGCTGCCCATACCAATACGGCTGGTGCAAACGGTTCTCCCTTTTTATTCTTGCTGGCTTGTACAAATCCGGGATCTGCATCATTGGCAAACGGATTGTAGGCACTGCCACCGGTATAGGTAACATTGAGTGCTAATTGCATAAATGGTTTTATCACATCGGGTGTTACCGAGTTGGCAACCATTTTCCACTTCTTATCTTCACTGTTCATAGCTCCCATTGGGTTCACCGGCAATAAGTCGGTAAGTCCTATCATGGTATTTACTGCCAATTCGGTATTGGTTACTTTGCCCTGCGTATGACGATATACATTATCTCCTAATGCATGGAATACACGCAACTCCTGTGGTAATGCCCATTTCAAAAATCCGCTTCCGGTCCATATACACCAGTTGTTTTGTCGGTCGTAGTCCGAAAGATTGTTGTACGCTTCTTCGGCTTCATCACCTCCGAGTAATCCGGCTAAGATTGGGGCTAATAATCCACTGGCTACAAACGAAGCTAATAATGCAGCTAATTTATACGGATGCTTTTTGGCTATTCCTGTTATATTATCCAGTGCCTGTACCGCCACGTTGAAAAATAAGAATGATTTACGCATGGCATCAGCTCCCATAGCTCCACTGCCTTTTCGGTTGAAATTTACGGTTACTTCTTTGGCATTGCTGATGGATTCATGTATTCCTCGTCCTGCTTCTCGCGAAGTAATGTAAGTAGCAAGGCGGGTTGTATTTTCCGCTACTAAGTTTCCTAACTCAAAGGCTTTGAACACAAATCCGGGTTCGTGTACTTTTCCGCTTTTTATTTCTTCTTCTATACGTTTCTGTACGCTTTTAATTTCAACAATATGCGTGTAGCCGGTCTTTCCTCCGTTTAGAATAAATTCTTCGGCATACTTGTCGTATTTTGTTTTTACCTCACCTTTTCCGGCTATAACGTTGGTAATGGCTTTTACTGCATGTGGTACGTTACCCACAAAATGCGCCTGATACACAATTCCTTCTTTTACTCCCAGCGTGGTAGTGGCAAAGGTTATATCACGTTCAAAGTTCGTTACCATAAATAACGGATTTCTTGACGTAAAGTTAGCGGCCATCCATCGGTTCACCATGGATAAACCATCAAAGAATGCTCCGGCTTCTACACGGTTATCTCCGTTTATGGCTCGTGCCACTTTCGGATTGGCATTTATATATACCACATGCTCCGTTCCGTTTTCGTAAACGTGGAGTTCGTGCTGTTTGGCTTGCTTTGGTTTTACAAATAGTCCAATGTTCAGTTTACCGCGTTTCTGCACGGCTTCGCCTTTTTCTGCCAATGCTGCCATATCTTCTTCAAACTTCTGTATGTTCATTCCGTATTGCGTAGGATCGGCATTCCATTCAGGGCTTTGTTGTTCCCATATCGGTTGTCCTTCGTCCGTTTCGCCTACTTTCTTATACCAGCTTTGTTTAAGTATCAACGTGCCGGATTTATCCTGTCGTGCCAACCGTACCCATGCCTGGTTCAGGTTGTTTTTATTGCTTTGGGTAATGGCACTGTGATTCATAGAGAAAATATAAGCAAACGGAGTTTCGGGACGTGATGTACGTCCTTTGGCTTTGATAAGTGGTGCCACAAAGTGCGTTCCCATATCAGGACTGTAATCGTAACGGTCCTCTGCTATTTCTTTGTCAAATCCACGTAACGGAATATAGTACTTGTACCGTGTCTTTAAATCTTCAAAGGTTTCTTTATCCAACATTCCATTGTCAAACT
>Ga0194060_10000120_pt1 | contig 54688 bp, 51 predicted proteins | sample SepL225m_MetaG_FD_163427 | JGI IMG/M metagenome (GOLD analysis project Ga0194060, IMG submission 163427) | Anoxic zone freshwater microbial communities from boreal shield lake in IISD Experimental Lakes Area, Ontario, Canada - Sep2016-L222-5m | ecosystem: Environmental > Aquatic > Freshwater >... | reverse complement strand
AAACACGTGGGTATTTAACTTGTGAGAGTAGACCATGCAGGGCATGACCAAATTCATGGAACAGAGTTGTAGTTTCAGAGAAAGTCAGCAACGTTGGTTTGCCTACTGGTGGCTTTGGAATATTGAGATTATTTACAACTACAGGTAGTTGTTTAAATAAGAAGTTTTGCCTTACCAAACTGTTCATCCAAGCTCCACCGCGCTTTGAATCGCGCGTGTAGAAATCGCCAATGAAGAGTCCTAGCTTTGAACCATCTTCATTGAATACTTCAAATGCACGGGCCTCTGGGTGATAAGTAACTAAATCAGTACGCTCTTTAAAAGTGATACCGAATAATTTATTTGCGGCAAAGAAAATTCCATTCTTTAATACCGATTCGAGTTCAAAGTAGGGGCGCATTTTGCTCGTATCAATATTGTATTTTTCTAGGCGAACTTTTTCGGTATAAAAGCCCCAGTCCCAACTTTCAATCTCAGCACCTGCAGCTTTTTTAAGATCTTCTGCTTCTGCCTTGGCATTTCGCACAGCAGCTGGCGCGATCTTTCGAAGCATTGCATGGACATTGTCAGGATGCTCTGCAGTTTGCACAGCAATTACGTGCTCAGCGTGGGTATTTTTACCAAATAATTTCGCGCGCTCAGCCCTTAAGTTCACAATTTTCAAAAGGACTGGTTTATTGTCATTCTCGTTAGCTCGGTTGGCCTTAAGTAGAGAATCTTGCATAATCCTTTTACGAAGTTCACGATTTACAAGTGAGTCAAGTACTGGATTGCCAGTGAAGTTAACCATTCCAATAAGCCATTTACCCTCATGGCCGCGCTCTTTTGCAGCAGCAGCAGCCGATGCAATTTCATTCTCACTTAAACCATCAAGCTCTTGGATAGTTTCAACCAATACTGCTAAGTCATTAGTATCGGATAAAACATTTTTTGAAAACTGTGTTTCTAACTTTGAAAGCTCTTCATTAAGTTGCTTCAGGCGATCACGCTCTGATTGAGTCAAATGTGCTCCGGCATGGATGAGATCTTTGTAGTAACGCTCAAGTAGCCACGCATCTTCAGTGTTTAATCCTAGAGATTCACGGTTGTCGTATAAAGATTTGATTCGAGCAAAGAGAGAGGGATTTAGATTTATGGCATCTTGATGAGCCGAAAGCTTTGGAGCAATCTCGGCTTTGATTTCATCCAAAGAATTACTGGTATCACTCGAAGACTTATTAAAAAAAACTAGCAGCATACGTGTCAACATCTGTCCGCTTTTTTCTAGGGCAACAATTGTATTTTCAAAAGTTGCTGCACCCGGTGTTTCTAGTATTGATTGGACTTCTGCCATCTCTTCTTGGCAACCTTCATAGAAGGCTGGCAGATAGTGCTCTTCGCGAATCTGAGAAAATGGTGGGAGTTCAAATTCCAGGATGCTTCTATTTGTAAAAGGATTAGCGATTGTCATGGGTAGAGCCTACATATAAGTAAATATCTTGGGAGTAGGCTTCAGCTATGTCACTTACCCGCCGAAATCTATTCAGAGCCGCAGCAGTTCTTGGTGCTGGAGCCTTTGAAATTGGCAATATTCCGCCAGCCGATGCTGCTGGATCAGATATTGCACACGGGCCACGAAATATCGCAAAAGTTGCACTTACTTTTCACGGTGCAGGTGCTCCAGATTTTGCAGATCCACTATTAAAGCTATTTAAGTCAACAGATACGAAAGTATCTATATTTGCAGTCGGCACATGGTTAGTTTCAGAGCCAACTATGGCAAGCAGAATTATCGATGAGGGTCATGATTTAGGTAATCACACGATGACTCACACGCAAATGAAAACTATTTCTGCAAAGCGGGTTGATGCTGAAATTTCACAGTGCGCTGCAGAGCTAAAGAAGTTAATTGGAAATCATGGAGCTTGGTTTCGTCCATCCGGAACTCAGTTTTCTACTCCCTTAATTCGGGCGGCGGCGGTTAAGTATGGATATGGCCAGTGCATTTCATATGAGGTTGACTCTAAGGATTTTCAAGACCCCAGCAAGAAAAGTGTCATTAACAATGTAATGAAAAATGTTAAAAATGGTTCGATTATCTCTTTGCACTTGGGCCACAAAGTAACTCTTGATGCGATGCCAACCTTGCTTGAGAATTTACACTCTAAGGGATTTACCCCAGTGACTCTCACAGAGTTGCTTAAGGCATGAAGAAAAACTTTATTATATTAATTGCACTAATAAGTTTACTCTTTCCATATTCTGCATACGCTGCTTCTTTAGAGGGAATGCCACCTGTGCTGGACCCCAACAATATCTATGCAGCTGATACTCCTAATAACTTGAGTGCGGTTGTCAAGAATATGCCGGAGTTAGTTTATGTTCCAAATCTTCGCTCTAATACAGTTTCAGTTATTGACCCAAAAACTTACAAAATTATAAAAACTATCAAAGTCCATAAATCACCTCAGCATGTTGTTCCTTCATGGGATCTAAAAACACTCTGGGTTAACGACAATGCAGGCAATTTCTTAACACCGATTGATCCAATGACCGCCACCGCAGGCAAATCTATCTACGTTCATGATCCATATAATCTGTATTTCACGCCAAATGGTAAATATGCAATTGTCATGGCAGAAGCCGACAAACAGATTGTTTTTCGCGATCCTCACACAATGGTAATTAAGAAGGTTGTAAATGTTCCTTGCGCAGGTGTTAATCACGCCGATTGGACGGCAGATGGAACCTCATTCATTGCATCATGTGAATTCAGTGGCGTAATTTTAAAGTTAGATACAGCAAAGATGAAAGTTACTGCTAAAGCCTTGTTGCCCAAGAAAAATAACATGCGCCCAATGCCACAAGATGTGAAGATTTCACCAGATGGCAAAACTTTCTATATTGCCGATATGGCATCAAATGGTGTGTGGATTATGGCGGCAGATAATTTTGGAAAGTTTACTTTTTTGAGGACAGGACTTGGTACACACGGTTTATATGTAACTCGAGACGCTAAGAACTTATTAATCACCAACCGTGAAGAGGGCTCAGTTTCCGTTCTTCGTTTTAGTGACAATAAATTAATTGCAAAGTGGTTGATTCCTGGTGGAGGTAGTCCAGATATGGGCAATATCTCTGCTGATGGGAAATATTTTTGGGTGTCAGGCCGCTATGACAGCGAGGTCTATGTTTTTGATATAGACAAAGGCAAGTTCATTAAGCGCATTAAAGTTGGCAAAGAGCCACATGGATTAACGATCTGGCCGCAGCCAGGTCGATACTCCCTCGGTCACACAGGGATTATGCGTTAAAGCTTAACGAGGACGGCGGCGACGCTGACTTGAGTTCGGACGAGGGCGCTTATTGCCACCACTTCGTACTGACTTTTCAACGATTGGCTGGATGTATGGCACACCAGAAGGCTCTTGTGCACCAGTGATCTTCATTAACTCAGTACTTAGCGGAGTAACACCAACAAATTTTGGAGTAACACCAGCACGTGAAGTAAGTCCACCAATTGATTTCTGCTGCTTAGTTGTAGCAATTGTTACAACAGTTCCTGCTTCACCGGCACGGGCTGTTCGGCCTGCGCGGTGCAGATAATCCTTGTGATCTGTTGGTGCATCAACGTGCACAACAAGTGAGATTCCATCAACGTGGATTCCACGTGCAGCAACATCTGTGGCTACAAGGGCTGCATTAGCTGAATCCTTGAATAGTGCAAGAGTGCGAGTACGAACGGCTTGTGACTTACCACCGTGCAAAGCACCAACTGCAACACCTGCGTGAGCGAGCTTGTCAGCTAAGCGATCGGCACCGCGTTGAGTCTTAACGAACATAATTGTTTTACCGTTACGTGCAGCGATTTGATTTGTGATGTCATCTTTATCGCCTGGGTTCATAACAAGAACGAAGTGCTCCATAGTTGAAACAGATGCACGGTCATTTTGTAGTGAGTGAGTCTTTGGGTTCTTCAAGTACTGACGAACCAAAGAATCAACACCACGGTCAAGAGTTGCTGAGAACAACAGACGCTGTCCATCGAGCTTTGCTTGATCCAAGATTTCTTTAACTACTGGCAAGAAGCCCATGTCAGCCATTTGATCGGCTTCATCAAGGACTGTGATCTGCAAGTGATCGAGTTGAACCTCACCCTTATTTAATAGATCGATTAGACGACCAGGTGTTGCAACCAAGATTGCTGTGCCACGGCGCATTGCAGTGATCTGCTTTGCATATGACATTCCACCGGCAACAACAACTGATTCGTGACCAATTGAGCGAGCTAGTGGCATTAATACTTCATCAATTTGCTGAGCAAGCTCACGTGTTGGTGTTAACACCAAAGCAAGTGGCTTGTGTGGCTTTGCTACTTTGCCGTTGAGGTTATTAAGAAGTGCTAAACCAAAAGCAAGCGTCTTACCTGAACCAGTTTGTCCACGGCCCAAGATGTCATGGCCAGCTAATGCATCTGGCAATGTTGCAATTTGGATTGGGAATGGATGCATGATTCCTTGCTTTGCAAGGGCGTTTACTAGCGGTGCTGCAATTCCAAGATCACTGAAAGTAGTAGTGATTTCAGTAAGGGGAGTTGCATCAACCAAGTTGGCATCAGCTAAATTTGTTGAGATGTAGTTATCGTCTGCGCCAAAATCAACGGCTGCATTTGTGTGAGTCTTTGATGAGCGCTTGAAATCATCACGAGCATAAGCAGGTGAATCATTGCGGCGATCGCGAACTGGGCGCTCTGCACGAAAGTTAGCTGCGCGAGTATCAGGTGCTTCGCTGCGCTTCTTTGGACGTGTTGGATCAAACTTTTCTACCTTACGTGGAACAAAGTTTGGACGCCCATCGTCAATACGTGAAACCTTTGCTTTTGCAGCATCACGGCGATTGGTCGGACGTGTATCTGATGTCTTGTATTCGCTCTTTTTGTACTCTGGCTTCTTGTATTCAGATTTTTTATTCTCTGGCTTAACAAACTCTTTTTTCTTATCAAAGGCGCGCTTGGTGCGATCATCGCGCTGAGCAACAAACTTCTTAGCGCGGCTTTCTGGGCGCTGTGATTGTTCGATGCGTGCTGCGCGCTCTTCTGGAGCCTCAATGGGACGTGGCTTTGAGGCGGTCTTTTCTTGGAAACGCTTTGCACGTAGCTTTGAGCGATCAGTTAAACGCTCTTGCTTCTTTGACTGTGTTGATGAATCAACATCTGAATAACGACGAGTTGATGCAGGCTTTCCTGTTTTAGAAGTGGTTGCTGCGCTCTTGCGTGCATTCTTTTGTGCAGTTGTGTGGCGTGCTTTTGGGTCAGCTGCTTTAAATGCAGCTTTCTTTACTCGCTTAGGCTTACCAACTGATGCTGCGCGACGGGCTTTTCCGGGCGCTGAAGTACGAGGTGTTAATGACATAGAAAATACATACCAATCGAGACGACAAGCGCGTCTCGGGTGTGATCGGCGCTCAATGGCCGTCAGGGTGGTGATAAGACTCGCATGTAGCGCTGCAGGTGCAGCGCTTGGGGGAAGTTCTTTGATGCGGTTGCATCAACGGTTTAATTCTACCGTGAATTATTGCTTCTCTTTACCATCGGCTTCTTCGGCTAAAGCTTTCAAATCTGGCCGTGGAATGCGTGGAATATCGCCTTTAGTAAGCCGGCGCCATAAGTAAAAAGATACCCCAGCAAAAAATGGCCACTCGAATGTGTAGACCCATGCACGCCAATTACCACTTTGTGCCCGACCAAATTCAAACCAGCCTGCCCACAAACACAGAGGGACAACAATAAATAAAGAAATATTGAGAATACGTTTCTGTTTTGGCGTTAGTGGTGGTGTTGCTGAATCATTACTAACCCAGTCCGGAGCCTCAAAGCCCTCTTTTTCAGGCATTTTCGCCAGCTATTTCGGCATCAATATCTCGTGATTTTTTCTCTTCAGATTTAATCCAATGATAAACAGCAAGTGACATCCAGATTGCATCGATAATCATGGAGCCCGCCCACATAAAAGACCCACCTTGGCGTTGATCGCTAAGTGAATACATGTTCTCGTATAAAGAACCTGGGGCAGTATAAATAAAGAAACCAGTTAATGTCTCTGGAACCATCATGAGAAATAGTGCAATAACAGCTAGTGCTGGGCTTACACGCCGGCCCTCTAAGTTGCGATCCAGTAAATTAAAATAGAAGAAATAAGGAAGCAGCAAATACAGTCCAACTTCAAGATATGTATGAGCCCATGAGTTATCCATAATGAACTTATGTGGGATAGGTAGGTGAACACCAATCATTAATGCGGCGTAGGCAAACCAACTAACAAAAGGGTTTGTAGCAGTATTAAAAAATTTATTCGTCGGATGAAAAGTTTTTGGCGTACCTAATACCAACAGTGGGCCAGTGATCATCATCAACGTGATGTGCTGGAGCATGTGCAGGGAGAAGTAGTCCATGGCACGAGCGCCAATGGGAGTAACAATTACTGAGAAAGAACTGAGAATTCCTGTATAGAAAAAGCTTTTTTGTTTAGACGTGACACTGCCTTCAGGTTGTCTCGCATATAGATAAGTAAGAAGCAAAAGCGGCAACACAATCTCTGGGGCTAACTGCCATGAGCTCCAAATTCCAACTGAGTGATGATGCATCTCCATAAGTTAGAAGGCTAGCCCTCAGCGAGTTGGGCGGGAAGTGAAAATCGCCCTCGTTTAGCCTTCCTTTTGATGGGTTAACCCTTTATCCTGCTGTGAACGGACTCACAGTCTTATGTGAGTTTCCTTAATTCCCTATCGGGAGGGGCATTGATGAACAAGCGGGTATTTGGCGCACTTGGCACAGTGATATTAGGCGTGGCATTTATTGCCGGTGTCGGATCTTATGTTGCTAACGCTAAAAACGATTCAAGAGTGTTGGCGGCAACGCCGGCAGGCACGATGGACACACCACAAGGAACAATGCCACATGCAACCTTAGATATCTCTGTGTATCCAGACAGCATGGCAGGCAGCCATGGTGAAGATGGCGGAGCTCATCCTGGTTACGTTTCCTATGGACCAGTTACTAATTTTGAAGTTCCAGCACATTCAGTCATCACCATGACTGTTACAAACTATGACGGTGGTGAGAGTTTAAATAACGACTTTTTTGCCAGAGTTCGCGGAACTATCGATGGCTCAGCAACACTCAACGGACAACGTATGACACAGATTTCTCCCGATGCAGTTGGTCATACTTTTACAATTCACGGTCTTGCAGTTAATCAAGATGAATTATTCGTAAGTGTTCCGATGAAGGCAGTTGCAGAAGAAGATATGCCTGAAGAGGGATACACATCAAAGCCAAACGTCACAGTGTTTACATTTATTACTGGTGGACCTGGTGAGTATGTATGGAACTGCGAGTATCCATGTGGTGACGGAACTATCGCCAAGTTCGGTGCAGCGATGTCAACAATGGGTTACATGTCCGGCCACTTTACGGTGAAGGGATAAGGCGCCATGACTAATTTGATGACACCTAAATCTCCACAGTGGTGGAAAAAGGATGATGTTAAGAAAACCTTTATTCTCTGGATACTCTGCACAGCCGTAATTGGTTATGTTGGGGTTGAATTCCATGTTCGCAACATGGTTGATCCTGCCTCAGAGACTATGTCTGGCGTTATTTCTTTAATGCGCGTATTTACTTGGGCAGCTGCTCCTGTTGCAGGACTTGTGTCAGCTATTTGCCTTACGGTTCTAACTTCTAAGCGTCACTATGGCGATAATCCTCCGGCTGAAGCTGATCATGAGATTCGTAACTCTCCAAAAACAGCAGCTGTTTGGGTGGTTGTTTCAGGCATCATGTGCTTGTTTGCACTTGTTGCCGGCCTGATTGTTCTTCAGCACGATAATGAAGCTGTATTAGATTCTCAAGCAATTCAAGTCAATGTGACCGGCCAACAATGGGTCTGGAACTTTGACTATGCAAATGGTGCTCGTAGTGAAGATCTTTATCTTCCAGTTAATAAGCCAGTTGTTTTCCATATTACTAGCGTGGATGTGAAGCATTCATTCTGGGTAGTTCAAATGGGAATCAAGATGGATGCAAATCCAGGCTACACAACCGAGGCTGCAGTTACTCCGAACAAGATTGGTGTATTTGACGTTCGATGCGCTGAGCTGTGCGGATTACTGCATGCCTACATGCAGACGAAAGTTCACGTAGTAAGTCAGGCAGATTATGACGCATGGTTAAGTGCACATGGAGCAACGGAGGCAGGCGCATAATGACAACACTTACTCAACACAAAGCAGTTGCACCTGGAAAATCAATCATTGAGAAACTCAATGTATTTACAGCTCTTGCCCTTGGAGTAATAAGTTCAATTGTTGTTTGGCGACTAGCACTTGCATTCCTACCTGAAGATGCTGAAGGCGCTCGACTATTTTCACGTGAAGATAAAATCACACTACTTTCAATGTGTGCATGGTTTGTTGGTTTCATGACTGGCATTGGCGCACTTGTTGGGCCATTTCGCTGGTTGATGGGTAAAGACTTATCTCATTCTGAGAATATGTTTTTAGCTGGTGAAAATATGGGACCAAAGAGATATCTGCGTTACACAACAGATCACAAGGTTGTTGGTATTCAGTATCTCTTCATCACAATCTTAATTTTCTTCTTAGGTGGCGGTATGGCAATGCTCATTCGCACAAACCTAGGTACTCCCGAAGGTGGTTGGTTACACCCACAGGCTTATAACTCAATTGTTGGAACGCATGGAATTTTGATGATTGTAGGAACGATCATCATGGTTACAGGGCCTTTCGGTAACTTCATCATGCCAATCATGATCGGTGCCAGAGATATGGCTTTCCCTCGTTTGAACGCTTTGAGCTTCTGGCTCATTGTTGCTGCAGCTGTTCCACTAATCTGGGGACAATTCATCGGCGGCATCACAACTGGTTGGTCTGCTTATAACCCTCTAGCTGGTCAAGCACCTTTGGGTATGGATGGCTACATCATGTACATCTGTATCTTTGCTTTATCAACAATGGTTGCTGGTGCAAATATCACAACGACTGTTGTGAAGATGCGCGCTAAGGGAATGACTTGGAATCGCACACCAATCTTTATCTACGGTGTTGTGGCTTCAGTTGCACTTGCGTTACCAGCTTTCCCAGTCTTCTTCTTGTCACAAATACTTTCAGCATTTGACCGTGCTCTAGATACATCTTTCTATAACGTTGCCGGTGGTGGTAGCGGATGGTTGTATGAAAACTTATTCTGGATCATGGGTCACCCAGAGGTATATGTAATTTTGATTCCTGCAGTTGCAGCTTTGATGGAAATGGCGCCAGTGTTTACTCGACGTCCACTCTTTAGTTTCAATGTTGCAGTTCTAGGCATTGCCGGAATATCAGGATTATCAGTTTTGGTTTGGGCTCACCATATGTACATCTCAGGCTGGGCTCCATTACTAAATGCACCATTTATGTTAACGACTGAGTTAATTTCTATTCCAACAGGAATGCTCTTCTTAGTATTGGTTGGAACACTCTGGCGTGGGCGTATTTGGATGACCATGCCACTCATGTCAATCATGGCGTTGTTGTGGAACTTTATGATTGGTGGAGTTACAGGAATTTATCTTTCAGATGTTCCTGCTGATGCTTTCTTGCACGGTTCTATGTATGTGACCGCCCACTTCCACTACACATTGATGGGCGCTGGTTTAACTGGCGCACTTGCATCACTTGTTTATTGGTTCCCAAAGATGACAGGTCGCATGTTTGATAAGAGACTGAGCTGGATTTCATTCTGGATGGTTCAGATCGGCTTTAACGTAGCCTTTATTGGCATGTTTATGGTCGGCCTTGCTGGTCAACCTCGCCGTGTTGAGGCATATGCGCCAACATTTAATACTGCCAACTTAGTAACAACTATTGGTGCTTACACAATCATGATCGGAATGTTAGTTCTGCTTCATGGTGTGATTTCCTCAGCACGCAATGGTGTTAAAGCACCTAAGAATCCTTGGCAAGCAAAGACATTGGAATGGACGGTTGACTATCCAATTCCTCTTGAGAACTTTGATGTTCTTCCAGTAGTTACATCGGATGCATACGGTTACGGAAAGGCAAAGTCATGAGCGTAGAAACACATGCACACCACGAACATCCAGATGTCGTTGGAAGTCGTAATCGTCTTGGCGTGATTTTATTGCTGGTTGCAGATATTGCATTTGCTCTCAGTATGGTCTTCGTTTATTTCTACTTACGCGGGCAAAACGTCAATGACATGTGGCTACCTGCAGCAACTGCAGATCGTCCAGCTATTGAACCTCTATCTGCTGGTCCAGGATGGACAGTTACAGCAATTGTGGCCCTTGGTTTACTTGCGCACATGTACGGCTTAAAAGGTGCGCGATCACAAAATCAGACACAGTTGAAGTTAGGTTCATTGGTGGCTCTGGTTGTATCAGTAGTTGCAATGGTCTATCAGTACAACACAATTGCAACAGCCCCATTTACATTCTCAGATGGTGCATATGTTTCATGCTTCTATATGTTTGCAATCATGAACCTGGTGCATATTCTTCTAACCGTATTCATTTCACTTGGAAACTGGAATCGTGCGCGCCTTGGTCTCTATGTTGAGAATTTCTGGCACGTCGATATTGTCAGAATATGGTGGATCTGGATGGTTGTGTCATCATTGCTAGGTGCATTCTCACTCAGCTACCCATAAAAACAGCTCTAACTGGATCAGCCTCTACATCGCCTTAGGCGTTGTCTGGGGCTGTTCCTTTATCTTCATCAAGATGGGCTTGGAGTTTCTAACCCCTATTGGGGTGGCTTTTGGCCGTGTTTCCCTAGGGGCACTCACTCTGGTTTTTTGGGCACGATATAAAGGAATTGAGCTTCCGAAAGATAAAAAACTGTGGCTGCATTTATGGGTTGTGGCTTTGCTGCTCAATGTGATTCCAGGCTTCCTTTTTGCATTTGCTGAAACAAAAGTTACATCCATCCTGGCTGGAATTATTAATGCTGTAACACCGCTAATGACGCTGCTGGCGATCATGGTTGCTTTTCGAGAAGAAAAACCTAAGAACTACCAAGTTCTTGGTTTGCTTCTTGGCTTCATTGGTGTGCTTACGGTACTGGGTGCATGGCAGGGATTAGGTGCTAACCCAATCACTGCTGTTCTAGCTTTATTACTTGCAGTTACTTGTTATGGAGTGTCGTTTCCATATTCACGTAAATTTGTTTTGCCGCATAAATTAAAACCCGAAGCAATTGCAGCGGCTCAAGTAACAAGTGGAGCTCTCACGTTGTTGCCATTTTATCTCATTGATGGAATTGCAAAAGATGAATATCGCCCAGGTCCAGTCCTTGCAATGATTGCATTAGGAGTATTTGGTAGTGGCTTTGCATATATCTGGAACTTTAAAATCATGGAAGCAGCAGGAAGCGCAATTGCCAGCACAGTTACCTATGTAACTCCTGTAGTGGCCGTTATTGTTGGAATTATCTTCCTAGGTGAATCTGTCGTTTGGAATGAACCAGTAGGTGCACTCATCGTTCTACTAGGCGCAGCTATTGGCCAGCAGCGCATCAAGATCTTTAATCGATCTTAAAGCCATCTGTAATAGGTCCTAAATCAATTCCAGCTGCTGTGTGGTTGCTTTGTTCACCGCGAGCCAATTGAGATGCATGTGCTTTGTTGTGCCAGCGCTCTTCAATCTTGCCGTATTTCCAAAGCAGCAATGCCACAGTCCAGACCACAACAAAAGCCCCCACAATGAAGTACCCAGCACTGTTTAAATTAAAGGCCAGGGCGTAGTCCCAGAAGCCTCCAGTCAGGTTTAACTGTCGTGCAAAGACTTGGCAGAGTTCTAAGCCTCCAACAAATAGAGCAACTGCTACAGAAAGACCCGTAATAATGATGTTGTAATAAACTTTGCGTACTGGCTTTGAAAAAGCCCAACCGTATGCAAAGTTCATAAATGAACCATCAATGGTGTCTAGCAAACTCATTCCACCAGCAAAGAAGAGCGGAAGCGAAATAATTGCCCACCAAGGTAGTCCAGCAATAACTGATGAGCCTGCCAGAACGAGCAAACCAATCTCTGTTGCAGTATCAAAACCTAAACCAAAAAGAATACCTAGTGGATACATCTTCCATGAGGCATCAATGCGACGAGCAATTGGACCAAAGAAGCGCATCAGCAATCCGCGAGAATCTAAATGCTTTTCCAACTCTTCCTCGTTATATGCACCTTTGCGCATTTGGATAAAAACGCCAACTATAGAAATTAAAATCATTAGATTAAGAATCGCGATTAGCATTAAGAAGGTGCCACTGACAGTTGTGCCGATAAGGCCGGTGTAGTGGTGCAGCTGCGAGTTATCATCTTTAAGTTGTGAACCGAGAGCTTTGATTCCAAAATTAAGCAGGATTGCTAAAAATGCTACAACTGATGAGTGACCCAGAGAGAAAAAGAATCCAACAGCCAATGGACGCTTGCCTTCAGACATTAACTTACGAGTGGTGTTATCAATGGCGCTAATGTGATCAGCATCAAATGCATGGCGCATACCTAATGTGTATGCAAGAGCGGCGGTTCCCCAACCAAAAAGGGAACCATCACTTAATTCATATTTTCCAGTCGTTGCTTTCCACATTAACAACGCGCCAGCTAGGTGAAGAAAAAGAATGAAGCCAAACATGGCAGCCATACGGCGCCACTCATCGCGGGTCAGCATCTGGGCAAGCGGAGTGCGCTCAACCGGCTTGACTACGACGTTCACTCAGGGCCTCCTAGATGCGAATGATTTGCAAGTAGAAAGCGTAAGTCACGCTTAAGGGGCTGTCTATTTGAAACGAGTTTAAGGTTGGCAGATGAGGTTATCGCTGGTCTGTGCCCTGGTTCTAGGGCTTATGGCACCTGTATCTGCCCCAGCAGCCCAATGCAGCTGGCAATCAGGCTGGGTCAAGACTGAGAATGCAAAGGCTGGAAACAAAGGGTGGGATTTAGATGTCCTAATGCGCTTTAGTGCTGATTTTTCACGACGCAAGCAGGCAAAGCGCATTGAAGGTTATTTTGATCAGACAAGTATTGGTTGTGGGCAAAGTTCAACACTGAAAATTGTTGGTGCAAAGTCAGCAGATATTTCGATCTACCGGATTGGTTACTACAACGGAGCTGGCGCTCGGCTTATACAAAGCATTAAATCCGCCAAGAAAATCACTGCCACACAATCAACCCCACCAGGCCAATACCTAATTAAATTAAAATCATCCGGCTATCAATCTACTTTTGTTCCACTTGTAATCACTGGAGAAGCAAAGAGTGATGTAACTTTTATTTCTTCAGTCTTAACGTGGCAGGCTTATAACCAGTGGGGTGGAGAGTCACTCTATAAGGGCTCTGATGGCAAAAGAGAAACTAGAGCAACCACAGTTTCATTTGATCGTCCTTACGATGGCGATGGCGCGGGCCAATTGAGATATATGGAGCAACCTCTTATTCAGTTAATGGAACAACTTGGCTTGGATATCAATTACTTGACTGATATTGATTTAGATAAAGCACCATTGATTCATTCTGCTTCAATTGTCCTTGGTGGTCATAGTGAATTCTGGACCACTTCAATGCGTGATGTGATTGTGAGAGAAATCAATAAGGGCACAAACTTATTAATCTTTGGTGGAAATACCGCTTATGCAAAAACTGAGCTTGCTGGCAGAGTAATGAATAACAGAATTCCTTTTCGCGATATCAATCAACCCGAATCAACTTTCTTAGGTTCACAGTTTTTCGTACTTGGGATAAAAAAGGATTTAGAAGTTCAAGCATCAGATAGCTGGCCATTTAATGTTCTTGGCAAAGGCGGCAAAATCAAAGGAATTTATGGCTATGAAGCCGATACGGCTATGGGAACAAAAGGTCCCGGTGTGCAGGTTTTGGCACGAGCAACTATTAGTCCTACCGAGAAGGGTTTTGTGGCCATGAGCACTTACTACGCAGCTGTAAGTGGGGCAGGTGTGTTAAATCTGGGTACCAATGCCTGGGTCTGTGCGCTGACTAATCGCTGCCCATGGGGCCACAGCTTTGATGCAAAGAGCATGCAACAAATCAGACAAGTTACGACTGCAATTCTTAAACAAGCGGGGCGAGAAAAGATTGGGAATTGGCGCGTGCCACAGATCGATATTCCCACTCGCCCCTAAGAGTTTGCGTATAGAGTCACGCTCGTGAGTGAAGATGACGACATGGAAGAACTCATCACCGAGGAAATGCTTTGGGATCGAATCCCTGAAGTAGATGGCGAAGAACGTGCCAGTACATATTACGAATTAAGTGCTCGAATTTATGCACGTGGACAATACGACGAAGCTTTAGCACTTGCTGAAACTGCGCGCGATATTTATTCAACACTTGGAGATAGTGCTCCAAGTGAAGGATTAGCTCAGGCATATTCTGCAATTGGTTATAACTTAAATCAATTAAAGCGCATGGACGAAGCTGCAACTGCAATGAGCAAAGCGGTTGAGATTTTGCGCGAAAACAAATCTCCTATCGCACTAGAGCTTGCTTGCACATTAGGTGAGTGGTGGTACACCTCAAAGCAATATGACAAAGTTGTTGAAACAATGAACGAATGCGCCCAAGAGCATTTAGTGGATGGAAATGAAATTGGTGCAGCTAACGATCTCCATCTCATAGGTTGCGCAGAACGCGAACTCAAGAACTATGAGAAATCCATTGATGCATTTAAAGAAGCTCGTGCACTCTTTAAGCGAAATAAGGAAGTAATTCATGTTGCGCGTTGTGATCAAAAGATTGCATCATGCTTAATTGAATTAGGTGAAGGCGAATTAGCCCTGGAAACTGCCCGTCGTGCCGTAGATGTTTTTGAAACAGGTCACGATCACCGCCGTGAAACTTTTGCTCAATTTGAATATGGCAAGGCTCAAATTTTGCTTGAGAAATTCGATGATGCACTAGCTACTTTGGAGCAGGTGCTCTCAGTCGTCAGCGAAGATGAGCCTAAAGATTTCGAATTTATTGTCGATGTTGAGACAAGAATTGCAAAGATTATCCGCATGCAAGGCCGCACAGATGAAGCCGATGAGATTGAACGCCGTTTAAAGGCAGTTCAAGAAGCTTTAGAAGATGATGCAGAAGCGTGATTAAGCGCTAAAACTAAAGCACCAATTAAGGCTCCACCAGCAGCAATGATTAATGGCCACTGTGTTGAGCCTTTGCTCCAAAGAGCTCCACCCCAAATACCTGCACCTAGAACTGCAAAGTTCATCGATGCTTGGTAAACACCTTGAGCACGACCACGATGTGCCGCTTCACTCATTCCAGCAATCCAAGCTTTACCAACTCCATCAGTTAATGCTGGGAATAAGCCATAGAGAGATAAAGCAATCAAGGCAACTGTGTGATTTTGTGTTGATCCCAATGTTGCATAAGCAACAGCAAAAGCTACTAAACCAACGGCATAGACAACTCGTGGTGAGTATTTATCAGCAATTGCTCCGCCTGGAAAAGCTGCCAGAACTGTCACACCGCTAAAGAGCATGTATGAAAGCACCACACCATTAGTTGAAAACCCTATGTCATGTAAGCGAAGTAGCAAAAGCACATCAGGAATATTTGTTAATTGAATCAACACCAGTAAGGCAATTGCCTTTTTAAGTGGAGATGGCAAAGGCTCATGATTTTTCTTTACTTTAACTTCAATTTTTGTAGGTTTAATAAAATTATCTTTAATAAATAAGGTAAGCAGGCCAGAGATAATTGCTGGAATAAGTGCCCACTTTGCAACTGCCCGCACATCACCATCGAGCATTGCTAAACCAATGAGTGCAATGCCAGGTCCAAAAACCGCTCCAATATTGTCACCAGTACGGTGGAAGCCAAAAGCCTTACCAAGGTGGGCTTTATCGACTGAATCAGAGATCAGTGCATCACGTGGTGCCCCGCGCATGCCCTTACCAATTCGATCAGTAACGCGTCCAAGAAAAACGAGAGGCCACGATGTGGCAACTACTACCAGAGCTTTACCAACGCCAGCTAATGAGTATCCAGAGATAACAAAGGGTTTGCGCCCTAATCGATCGCTAGATTTACCGCTAATTAACTTCGTGAATCCTGCTGCAGCTTCGGCGCACCCTTCAATCAAACCCAATGCCAAAGGAGCTGCACCAATGACGCCGGTGAGCAATATTGGAAGTAGGGGATAAAGAAGCTCACTCGCAGCATCTTGTGCAAGTGAAACTAAAGTAAGAAGAATTAAATTCCGGGTAAGCCACGTTTTCATCATCGAGGTAGGTGCTGCAATGCCCAGTGGTACATGGCAATTGCTCCGGCAGCAGATGCATTCATAGAACGTGTTGAACCATACTGATTGATTTCATAGAGCACTTCACACACCGCAATTCCCTCATCCGACATTCCGGCACCTTCTTGACCAAATAAGAGTACACATTTTTCTGGCAATTGCGCAGACTCTAACTGTTTTGATCCAGGAACATTATCAATCCCGATGATAGGTAAATCATTTTCTTTACACCAAGCAGCAAAATCTTCAACAGTCGGATGATGATGAACAGTTAAATATCTATCAGTGACCATCGCACCACGCTTGTTCCAGTCGCGTTTACCTACTATATGAACACCTGAGACATTGAATGCATTTGCAGTTCGAACGATTGAGCCAATATTTAGATCATGCTGCCAATTTTCAATTGCAATCTGCAGTTTATGACGCTTTGAATCCAAATCAGCAACAATGGCTTCAACAGTCCAATATCTGTAATGATCTAAAACATTTCTTCGATCGCCATTCAGCAATAACTCAGGATCGAACTGTGGACCTTCAGGCCAAGGCTTTTCATGTGGCCCAACACCGACTACTGGGAAAAATTCACCCGGGCCAATTGAGGCCGGGGTAGTTGGAATAGACATGTAGGCACTCTAAACTGAAGGCATGTCAGCAATCAACAGCGTACTGCTTGTCGTTCACATTCTCTGTGTAATAGCGATCTTGTTACTGCTTTTACTGCAATGGAATAAAAGTCCTCGTAAACTTAATCCAGGAATCTTGCACGCTGGTCTAACAGCCCTCATAGCAGGTGTAGCGATGGTTGGAATGTTCTCAACTGTTCATCCTGATCAAACTCTTAACCACACAAAATATGGAATCAAACTCCTAGTGCTCATCACGATACTCGTAATTGGTTATAAAAATGTCAAGAAACCAGAGTTAGCTAAGAATACCTGGTTAGCCCTTATTGGCTTAACAATTACTAATATTCTTATTGCATCACTCTGGCACTGATAGTTAGATGCGCTCTCGCTTCTTAGCCATACTACTTGTTGTTGCAACGGTATTTACTGCGACTCCAGCGAATGCAGTGCTTTCTCCGGAATCTATTCCGGCTGCATTTGAACAACTTTTACACTCACCTGTTCTAGCAAACCCAGCAATGATTTTAATTGATGGAACAACAGGTACGGTCATATATGAAAAAAATGCAAACTCACAACGAAAGCCAGCCTCTGTGATGAAGATTCTTTCTGGTGCATCAGCACTTGAATATCTCAATCCTTCGAGCTCATTTCTTACAACAGTTTCACTTGGTTCTGAAGAAAAAACTCTTGTTATTAACGGTTCTTTTGACCCATGGTTTAGTCTGGATGATCGGGTGGCCAAGAAAATGCATCGAACATCACTGCCACGCATCGCATTTAATTCGATGACAGCCTTAAAGAAAGCCAATTCCGGCTCACTAAAGAATATTAAAGTTTTTTATACAGGTTTGTACTCTAAGGATGTAGCTAATTTGAAAGCGTTTTGGGCAAGGCGTGGATTTAAACCAACAATGAAATCTATTGGTAGTGAAACTGCAATTACTCAGTCACAAACCACCGTTCTTGAATCATATTCTCCGCCCCTGCTTGAGATTCTAGATTTCACAATGCTCAATAGCGATAACTTGTTGGCCGAGCGCTTAGCACGCCTTGCCTCTAAAGCAGCTGGGCATTCCTTTGATGACAAAGGTGTGGCAATCACTTTTGCAGAACTATTGGCACATTTTCAAATTGATTCATCTAAATTGGTTATTGCAGATGCGAGCGGCCTTTCAAAAGAAAATCGAGTAACTGCAACAATCATGGGCCAGCTGCTTTTTAAATTACGTAAAGAAGAAAAATTTGCTCTTCTCTATCAGTCACTTCCTGTAGGTGGAGTTTCTGGGACTCTCAAAGATCGCTTCACAACAACTGCGCCAAATGCAGTGGGCTTAGTACATGCTAAAACAGGGACACTCAATGGAACTGTGACTCTTGCGGGCTATGTTGAGTCTGCAGATCGTGAATATGTTTTTGTTACTTTGGCGGATGAAATTCCAAAAGGGAATAGAGCAAGTGATAAGGCACGTGCAGCTATCGATAGAATTTTAGGAAGAATTGCCGCCCCAAATATAGAGACTGAGATATCTCAAGCTTCAAAACTTCCTTAGTTACTTGTTATCAAAAACTTTAATTGCACCACCGTAGCAAGCCACCCATGTTCTAGAGGTTGGTGCATCGTAGGTAATTCCAATTGGCTCATTACAGACTTTGATTGTTTGTAAGATTTTCATATCGCTGGTTCGAAGCTTTGAAACTGTATCGCTCTCAAAATTAACAACGAATAGGGCACTTCCATCACTTGATACAGCAAGACTTCGTGCAGCTTTACCTGTCTTAACCGTTTTTCCAGCCTTATTATTAACTAGATCCCACGATGCAACTTTGCCCGATAAGTTCATAGTCACATACATCATTGAGTTATCGGGAGATAAAACAATTGCACGGGGATTACTTCCGATTGGAATATAGGAAACTGAGAAATCATCTAAGTTGATTACATGGATTCGGTTACCACCCATTTCTGCAACATATGCCTTCTTGGAGTCATTACTGACTGCGATGCCTCGTGGATAGCGTCCAATCTTGATTGTCTTTACTACCTTTTGTGATGCTACAGATATGACTTTGAGGTCATAGGAACACCAGTTTGAAACAAGTACATACTTGTTATCGGGTGTTACTTCGACAACTTTTGGAACAGAACCAACGGGATAGACTTTATCTATTTCAAAATTAGAAAGATTAATTCGATAAAGAAAGCTTGAATCGTAACCAGAGGCGGGGGAGCATGTGTCATGGCCTTCATGGTTATAACCCTTGCCATACATAGCGTAATTCGTTACGTATAGATACTTTCCATCGGGTGAATATGCACCTTCAACAGGTGCTCCTTGATAAGTAGATGTGTATTTAGAGTAACCAAATTTGGAAAGTTGGACTGAGTCGGGAACAGTCTTGATGAGTTCAAAAGTATTGGCATCATAAATCGTCACACTGTGGTTGTACATCATGTTATGTGCACTGACTAATCCATTGCCGGAGGATCTAACTGACTTAGGTGAAATAGCACCAGTGATTGTCTTTACAAGCGACATCTTTGTATCTGCAGAAATAACATCACTCTGTGCCGGAGTTGCTGTGACACAGAGTGATGTTATTAATAAAACTGCTAAAAAGTTACGGCGCATGCCCTAACTGTAATGGCTATTGATTAATCGTCTTCTTCGCCACCTTCATGTTCGCCACCTTCATGGCCTTCATGTTCGCCATTCTTTGGCTTCTTTCCAAGAGGATTAGAAACACCAGGTGTTGCTGTCGCCTTAGGTGCTACAGGTTCTGCCTTAGGTGCTACAGGTTCTGCCTTAGGTGCTACAGGTTCTGAAGCAGCAGGTGCCACAGATTCCTTATTTGCAGAAGTCACAGCAGGTGCATCATTATTTGTCGGAGCTACGGATTCAGAGTTTGCAGAAGTTTGAGTTGTATCAACAACTGCCGGAGCAACAGTTTCTGTTGCATTGGCTGGTGCTTGCTCTTGTGGTTGCGCAAATATTGCGCCAACACCGATGATTGCTGCTACTGCAACCAAAGCCATAATCGGAAGTCCTTTAGATATCTTGCGTGTGGACGCAGCGTTATCTTCATCGGCTATCTGGAACCATTCAGGCTTCTGATCTGGTGTCATGGTGTGGTCCTTTCGTTAGGCAAAAAGTAACCCCTTTGGCTGAGAAGAATCTGAGAACAATGCACGAGGATGCTGAGTAATCTAAGCCAGTGAGCACAACTATGCGGGGCTACCTAGACCTAATGAAGCTTCGGGTAGTTGAACTGCTCCTAGTCTCCACATTACCGGCCATGGTTTTAGCTGCCAAAGGCCTTCCGTCATTTTCATTAACCGTTGCAACAATTGTTGCAGGCACATTATCCGCAGGAAGTGCCAATGCATTTAATATGGTGATTGAAAGTGACATTGACAAGTTAATGGCGCGAACTTCTAAGCGACCAATTGTTACCGGTGTTATTAGCAAAACCAATGCAGCAGTCTTTGCAACATTAATCGGCGTTATTTCATTATTAATGTTTTGGTTTTTCACGACTCCACTAGCAACCCTTTTGTCACTGGTTGCAATAGCTTTTTATGTTCTTGTTTACACAATGGCGCTAAAGCGCAGAACTTCACAAAATATTGTTTGGGGTGGAGCAGCAGGATGTATGCCAGTCTTTATTGGTTGGGCTGCAGTTACCAATTCCCTTTCAATGACATCACTTGCATTTTTTATGGTGATCTTCTTTTGGACGCCGCCACATTTTTGGGCCCTGGCAATAAAATATAAAGAAGATTATTCAGCAGCTGGCATTCCAATGCTACCTGTTGTTGCAACAAAAGCTCGAGTCCATAAAGAAATGTGGTTCCACACAATCATGATGATTCTTTGTTCAGTCTGGTTAATCATTTCTGCAGGACTTCCTATGTGGTCAATGATTGTCACAGTAGTACTTGGACTTGTTTTTGCTCGTGAACTTCTTGCGCTTAAAGAAGGATCCGAAAACTACGGCAAGACTGCTGCAAAGATTTTTCAATGGTCGATAACTTATTTAAGTTTGTTATCAGTGGTGCTAGTAGCTGCTCAGCTCAGTGCTTGAGTTAAATCCTTAATCAAGTCAGTTGAGTGTTCTAAACCAACAGATAGTCGCAGGACTGATTCAGTAATACCCATCTCTGCCTGAACCTCAGGAGCTAGGCGGCGGTGTGTACTAGAAGCAGGGTGGGTAATAAGTGATTTGCTATCTCCTAGATTGTTGGAGATATCGATGACTTTGAGCTTATTCATAAAGGCAAAGACAGCCTCTTGGTTGCCAGCAAATTCAATACCAATAGTGGTTCCGCCACCGGACATTTGCTTCTTAGCCAACTCATAACCAGGGTGAGATTTAAGTCCAGGGAAGCGAACAGATTTAATTTCTTTTCGTCCTTCCAGAAACTCTGCAACCACTTGGGCATTCTCACTCATGCGCATAACACGCATCTCCATAGTTTCTAAAGATTTCACTAATACCCATGCATTAAATGCACTTAACGCAGGACCAGTATGGCGAACAAAGGGAAGTAGTTTTTCGTAGATATAGTCACGTGAGCCAAGTAATGCACCAGCTAACACACGACCTTGACCATCAATATGTTTTGTTGCCGAGTACATAACAACATCGGCGCCTAGTTGAAGTGGCTTTTGCAAAATAGGAGATGCCATAACGTTATCAACAATTACTGTTGCACCGACTTTATGTGCAAGATCGCTGACCATCTTGATATCTACAATATCAAGTAATGGATTACTAGGTGTCTCAATGAATACCGCCTTAGTTGGCTTATTCAAAGCCTTTGCCCACACTGCAGCGTCATTTCCTTTCACAAGTTCAAAAGTGACGCCCCACTTTGGCAAGAACTCTGTAATAACCACATGGCAAGAAGAAAACATTGCAGCTGATGCAACTACATGGTCACCTTGCTCAACGATGCAAGCAAGGGATGCAAACATTGCAGACATTCCAGATCCTGTAGCTACGCAGTATTCAGCACCTTCAATTGCAGCCAATCGTTGTTCAAACATCGCAATTGTTGGGTTATGGAATCGGCTATAAAGGAAATGATCTGTTTCTTCAGCAAATGAAGAGAAAGCTTCTTCAGCAGAGGAATAAGTGAAACCACTATTTAAATAGAGAGCTTCGGATGTTTCACCAAAACCTGAGCGTGCCAGACCAGCGCGAACAGCGTGAGTCTGTGGGTGAAGTTCCCACTCTGGCTCTTCGCGCTCGTTGATGGGCTGGAGGCCCCAAGGTCGTTTGCTCATGGAGTAATTGTGGCAGAGTTAGGCCCATGTCCAATACGGCGATTTCGGTAAGTGATTTAAGCAAGAAATACGGCGACCAAGTGGCAGTCTCACATGCCACATTTGAAGTCCCACTTGGAACTATTTGTGGCTTCGTAGGGCCTAACGGTTCGGGCAAAACCACGACGATGCGCATGTTGTTAGGTCTAATAACTCCAACAGGTGGCACCGGGGAAATCTTGGGCGAATCAATTAAGCACCCAGAGAAGTATCTGCCCCGTGTTGGAGCAATGATTGAGGGGCCAGCTTTCTATCCAGCGTTGAGCGGAAAAGAAAATTTAAATGTATTAGCAACTTTAGGTGGATTTTCAACTGATCGCGTTCAAGGGTTATTAGAACAAGTTGGTTTAGGTGATCGCGCAAAATCAAAGTTCAAAACTTACTCATTAGGCATGAAGCAGCGCTTAGGAATTGCCGCTGCACTTTTACCTAATCCAAAGCTATTAATGCTCGATGAACCTACAAATGGTTTAGATCCAGAGGGTATTCAAGAGGTCCGCGCATTACTTCGATCTTTGGCAAATGATGGAACATCAGTATTTGTTTCTTCCCACTTACTTTCAGAACTTGAGTTAATTAGTGATTACTTGGTGATGCTCCGCAAGGGCGAAGTTGTATTCACAGGCAAGATGAGCGATTTAATGCTGAGCCAACAGCCAGTGATTATTGCTAAAGGCGCAAATGAGAATGATTTAACTTTATTACTGGCAATTGCCCAAAAAGCTGGCCACCATGCAACTATCCGAGATGGAGCCGTTCATGTTCAGGGACCTGCCGAGTGGGCTCTTGAATTTAATCGCGCAGCATTTAATGCTGGAATTACCTTGTCCCAGCTCACTCCGCAGCTACCAAATCTTGAAGAAACCTTCTTTGAAATGACAGGTGACAAATAATGTGGAATGTAGCTTTTGCTGAACTCCGCAAACTCCGCCGTCCTACTTTGTTTTTTGGCACTATGGGGGCAGTTGTATTCTTTAGTGCGCTTTTTTCATCACTCCTTTTTCTCCTCATTGATTCACCACAAGGCAACTCTGATCGCGGTCGAATGGTTGGCCGTGAAGTGCTTGGTCTTGCAACAGGTGGAGTTCAAGGATTTAGTAGCGTTGGCGGGTTCTTAGGAATCATTGCGCTTTGTGTGTTTGCTGCCCAAACTGCGCAGGAATACACATATGGAACGCTGCGTAATTTACTAGTTCGCCAACCTGGACGATTGCGCATACTCCTAGGCAAATTTATTGCAATGAAGTTATTTGCATTGATCATGATTGTTTTATCAGCCATTGTCAGCATTGGTGCGTCAGTCATTTTGGCTCCAGGGGCCAAAGTTTCAACTGATCTTTGGTTTGGTGCAGATGGTCGCCATGCAATCTTCACAACTTTTATCAACGTCACCGTTTCAGTCATTGGCTTTGGAACTATTGGGATGGTGCTTGGCTTGCTGCTTCGTTCGCCAATCAGCGCTATTTCACTGGGAGTTTTATGGTTATTGATCGTAGAAAACTTATTAATCGCAGTTAAGAACTCCTGGGAAAAGTGGCTGCCAGGTGCGCAGTTACAAGCAATTGCATCAGGTGGGGCTCCATCTGGGCGTTCGGCAGGAATTGAATATTCACATGCACTTCTAGTTGGCGGAATCTATGTCGCTATTGGAGCAACAATTGCTTCATTCCTATTTGTCCGCCGTGATGTAGCTAATTAGAGACACCAGCATCAAAACCCACAGTTTTCTAAGGCTGGCCATTTATTCTTAAGTCCTTCCCCCGGAGGTCTTAACTTGAAAAAATACCGAGCGATTTCATTCGCTCTTGCCCTTGGTCTGACGCTTACAACAGCGCCGGCTCTGGCAAAGACCCCAAAACCAACTTTGGCTGAAATTGATGCAGCAAAGAAAGTTGAAGCCGCGAAGAAAAAAGCCGCAGATGCACAAGCTGCAAAGTTAGCGGCAGCAAACCAAACTCTGAGATCTTTAACTGCAAAGGCTAATGCTGCTACTGCACTTTATATTAAAGCCCAAAAAGAATTAGCAATCGCGGTGGCGGCCGCACGTGTAGCGGCGCAATATGCAGCAGAGACTGCCGCTGCTGTTTCAGAAGCACATCGAGTCATTGGGCGCCTTGCAGCAAATGCTTACATTATGGGCGGAAGCATGACGGATATCGAACCATTGCTTAGCTCAAATGGTCCACAAGATTTAATAGATCAACTCAGTACATTAAGTAGTTTGGGAGCAAAGAATTCAATCGCACTTGAGAGATTTAAAGCTGCTGAAGTAATCGCGCGAGCCGCAAAAAAGGCAGCCGACGATGCAAAGATTGAACAACAAAAAGCAACAGATAAAGTTGCAGCGGCTAAAAAAGTTGCGGATGATGCAAAAGCCGAGCAAGCAAAAGAAGTTGCAAAATTGCAAAAGGTTCAAGATGCACTAATGAAAGAGTTAATGAGTGCAAGAAAAGTTAGAACAACTCTTGAACAGCAACGACAATTAGCTTTGCTGGAAGAATCTCAAGCTAATCAAGCCGATCAAACACCTGGACAAAAGAGTGTGTGGCCAGATATTGGTTTCAAGGGGCGTTCAACTGTTAGAACTACACAAGCACAGCGCGATAAGGCCGTGGCATTTGCAAAGGTTCAAGTTCTTGCACGCAAGCCATATGTGTGGGGAACACAAGGACCAAATACTTTTGACTGTTCTGGATTGGTATATGCGGCATACAAATCAGCTGGATTAACCTGGCCAGATTGGGATCGCCTTAACTCAGCGCTGTATTCGGGTTACACCAAGCATGTTTCTCTCAATGACCTTGTTCCCGGGGACCTTCTCTTCTATTCATATAAAGGAACGATTTCAACAATTCACCACATCACCATTTACGCTGGAAACGGCATGATGTGGGAAGCCAATTCAAAGGGCAAAGGCCTTTTGTTCTCAAATATCTACAGCATTAAGGGCTTAATGCCATTTGGTGGTCGGGTCTAGTCTTAAGGCATGAGTTCACAGCTGCCAGCCATTCGCAGTGCAGTCCGCCCCTTCCTAGAAAAAATGGAGGCCGGCGATCGGATCGTTGTTGCTGTTTCTGGCGGTGCAGATTCATTAGCACTCGCATATGCCCTTTCAATGGAAGTTAAGAAACTTGCACTTCAACTCACTGCTGTAACAATTGATCATCAACTTCAAAGTAAGTCCAGCGAACAAGCAAAGCTTGTAGTTGATCAAATGAAAGATATGGGTATTGAGTGCATTGTTGTAAAAGTTGACGTTGAAATTACTGAAGGCCTAGAAGCCTCAGCCCGTAAAGCTCGATATAGTGCTTTAGATAATTTACAAGCCGATGCAATTTTCTTAGGTCACACCCACAATGATCAAGCTGAAAGTGTTTTGCTTGGACTAGCGCGTGGATCAGGTACTCGATCACTTTCAGGTATGGCAGAAGTAAATGGAAAATACATTCGACCATTTCTAACAATCACTCGTGAGCAAACAGAAAATGTTTGTGATGAAATTGGTTTAACATCGTGGAATGATCCGCACAACAAAGATTCACAATTTGCACGGGTACGAGTTCGCACACATGCCCTACCAGTTTTAGAAGAAACAATCGGTCCGGGAATTTCAGATGCATTGGTGCGAAGTGCCCAGCTACTTCGAGATGATGCTGATGCACTCGATCAATGGGCAGAAGAGGAAATTGTTGGATTAGATCTCCATGATTTGGATTGCTCTTATTTGCAGGGCCTACCTAGAGCCATCCGCTCGCGAATTATTCGCAGAGCCATCTATGCCAGTGGCGCCCCGTCAGGTTCAGTCACAGCAGAGCACGTGGGGGCAGTTGAGGCCCTAATTTGCGCGTGGAATGGCCAGGGCCCCGCTCATTTACCCGGCGGTGTGAAGGTTGAGCGTTTTTCGGGCAGACTTTCGCTCTCACGTCACCAACCATAGGGAGCACCGTGGATTTAGCAGCAATCTCAGGCGATATCGAACGCGTCATCGTCACCGAAGAAGCTTTGCAAGCACGCATTAAAGAACTTGCTGCACAGATTGATAAAGATTATGAAGGTAAAGATCTTCTACTTATCGGAGTACTAAAGGGCGCAGTAATGGCTGTTGCCGATTTATCACGTGCATTGCAACGTCACGTTGAAATGGACTGGATGGCAGTTTCTTCATATGGTTCTGGAACAAAATCAAGTGGCGTTGTTCGTATTCTCAAGGATTTAGATCGCGACATCACTGGTCGCAATGTTTTAATTGTTGAAGACATTGTTGATTCAGGTTTAACACTCTCTTGGCTTAAATCTAATCTTGAATCGCGTGGAGTTGGCAGTGTCGAGATTCTTTCAATCTTGCGAAAGCCTGAAGCTGCAAAGGTACATGTAGATGTTAAGTACGTAGGATTTGAAATTCCACCTGATTTTGTCATCGGATATGGTCTTGATTTCGATGAAAAGTATCGCAACCTGCCATTTATTGCTGTGCTTGCCAAGCACATGTACTCATAAGAATTAATTCCCCACGAAACGAGACTATTAAGATATGACTGACGCTAAGAAATCAAAGAAGAAGAGCCCGATGAAGAAGAGTTTTTCGGGTAAAACTCCTTCTAAGAAACCAACAACACGTTCTGGTCGCATTTTCCGCGGACCACTTTTTTGGATTCTTGTAGCAATCTTTGGTGTTTCAATCTTTGGTCAAATTAGTGCTGCTGGTAATCGCTATACCCAAATCGAAACTTCTCAAGCCCTTGATGCGATTGCGCGCTCTTCAGTTGAATCAGCAGAAATTGTTGATAAAGATCAAAAGATTCGCTTAGTACTAAAACCAGGTTCTTCAATTAAGGGCGCAACAAAAGTAGAAGCTTCTTACGTGGCTCGCCAAGAACCCACTCTGGTCGATGCTTTAACGGGAAATCCACCTTCAAAGGGCTGGAATGTAAGAGTCCCATCACAGTCATTATTAGTTTCATTCTTGATGTCGATTGTTCCATTCTTACTTATTGGATTTCTTTTCTTCTGGATGATGGGTCAAGCCCAGGGTGGAAATAAGGTATTTCAATTTGGTAGATCACGCGCAAAACTTCAGAGCAATGATGTTCCAAAGACAACGTTTAAAGATGTTGCAGGAGCAGATGAAGCAATCGCCGAACTTGATGAAATTAAAGACTTTCTGGCTAATCCCGATAAATACAGCGTATTAGGTGCCAAGATTCCAAAAGGTGTATTGCTCTTTGGTCCTCCAGGAACAGGAAAGACTCTTCTTGCTCGCGCAGTTGCGGGTGAAGCAAATGTTCCTTTCTATTCAATCTCGGGTTCTGATTTCGTTGAAATGTTTGTTGGTGTTGGTGCAGCACGTGTTCGCGATCTTTTCAATCAAGCAAAAGAGAACGCACCTGCAATTGTTTTCGTAGATGAAATCGATGCTGTTGGTCGCCAACGTGGTGCAGGCATGGGTGGTGGTCATGATGAGCGCGAACAAACTCTCAACCAGTTACTAGTTGAGATGGATGGATTCGAAGAAAATACAAAAGTTATTCTGATTGCTGCTACAAATCGTCCAGATGTTTTGGATCCAGCGCTGCTTCGCCCAGGACGCTTTGATCGTCAAATTGCAGTTGATCGTCCAGATCTAAAAGGACGCGAAGCAATTCTTGCCGTGCATGCAAAGGGCAAGCCTTTGGCTGATGATGTGAAGTTACTTGACTATGCACGTCGTACTCCAGGATTTACTGGCGCAGATCTTGCAAATGTATTAAACGAAGCAGCCTTGCTTACCGCTCGCGAAGAAAAGAAATTCATCACAAATAAAGAACTTGATGAATCTATTGATCGCGTCATGGCTGGACCACAGCGTAAATCAAGGATTATGAGCGATTCTGAGCGCCGCGTAACGGCTTATCACGAAGCTGGCCATGCTCTTGTGGCACATGCTTTGCCGCACACTGATCCAGTACACAAAATTACAATCATGCCTCGTGGTCGCGCACTCGGTTACACCATGGTGCTACCGGATGAAGATAAGTACTCAACTACTCGCAATGAACTATTGGATCAATTGGCATATTCATTAGGTGGCCGTGCGGCAGAAGAGTTAATTTTCCATGATCCATCAACAGGTGCTTCAAATGATATTGAAAAGGCAACAACACTTGCTCGAGCCATGGTTACACAATATGGAATGACTGAAGCAATCGGTGCAATTAAACTAGGTGGCGGAAGTACTGAACCGTTCATGGGCCGTGACTACGGACATCAACGAGACTATTCTGAAAATATTGCAGCCGTTGTTGACCGCGAAGTTCGCAATTTAATTGAAAATGCTCATCAAGAAGCCTTTGATATCTTGGTAGCAAACCGCAAAATCCTTGATGAGATGGTCTTAGAACTACTTGAAAAGGAAACTCTGAACAAGGAAGACATCGCCCTTATCTTTAAAAAGGTTCGTGCTGTCACACCTCGTCCAGCCTGGACAGGCTCACCTAATCGAATTCCTTCAGCACAACCTCCGGTAGATGTTCCTGAAAGAGTTGTTGCAGTAGAAACAAAGAAGCCAACACGTCGGAAGAAGTCTGCAAGTGACGATAAGTAAAGTCACAGTGACTGATGGCCGTGCATCAGGTCCTTATGACCAAGCGCGCGCAGAAAAAGCTGTGCGAGAATTACTTCTAGCACTTGGTGAAGATCCAGACCGTGAAGGCTTAAAGGAAACTCCTGCGCGTGTAGCACGGGCGATGAAAGAGAACTTTGAAGGCCTATGGCAATCACCTGAAGAAGTATTAACAACCACTTTTGATATTGGCCATGAAGAGCTAGTAATTGTGCGCGATATTGAGGTCTTTTCGCACTGTGAACATCACTTAACGCCTTTCCATGGTGTTGCACATGTCGGTTATATCCCCAGCGGAAAAATCACTGGGCTTTCCAAGATTGCTCGTTTAGTGGATATGTATTCGCGCAGACCACAAGTGCAAGAGCGCCTAACAACACAAATTGCTGATGCGATGGTTGAGATTTTGAACCCACTTGGCGTAATTGTGATTATTGATTGCGAACATCTGTGCATGTCAATGCGCGGGGTAAAGAAATCCAATGCACGAACAACAACAAGTGCCGTGCGCGGAGTATTACAAAACACTGCAACTCGTGCTGAAGCGATTAGCTTAATTACAAATCGGTAACCACCATGATTGTCATGGGTATTTTAAATATCACACCTGATTCTTTTGCTGATGGCGGACGCCATAATGATTTTGAGGCAGCAGTAAATCGTGGTCACGAGATGTTAGCTGAAGGTGTTGACATCATCGATATCGGTGGTGAATCCACTAAGCCAGGTGTTGATCGTGTTTCGGAGGAAGAAGAACTGGCTCGGGTGATTCCAGTAATTAGAGAATTAGCAAAGGCTGGTGCACGAATTAGCATCGACACAATGCGAGCAAGTACTGCAAAAGCTGCAATTAAAGCTGGGGCACAAATTATTAATGATGTCAGCGGTGGATTAGCTGATCCAGAAATGTTGCCAATAGCTGCAGAACTAGGTGTGCCATACATAGCAATGCACTGGCGGGGGCACTCTAAAGATATGAATTCCCGGGCAGTGTATGGAGATGTAGTTGCAGATGTCATTTCAGAACTACAAGAACGAGTCAGCGCAGCTTTAGATGCTGGAATTACCAAAGATAATTTGATAATTGATCCAGGTATTGGCTTTGCTAAAGATGCCCATCACAACTGGGAAATCATTGATTCCATTGATGAATTCGTAGCCCTTGGATACCCAGTGTTAATCGGAGCTTCGCGCAAACGTTTTCTAGGTGGAGACAATCCCGATGAGCGCGAGGCTGCAACTATTGAGCTAACTAAACGCCTATCCATATCTGGCATTTGGGGAGTTAGAGTTCACTCTGTGAAACCTCACAAGGAAGTTCTTAACTCATGAGTGATCAGATATTTCTCACTGGTATTGCAGGTTTTGGATATCACGGGCTCTTTGATCATGAGCGCCACAATGGTCAGGATTTCTTTGTTGACGTTGTTTTGACTGTGGATTTAACAACTGCATCTCAAAGCGATGAAATTGGCGACACCGTCAATTACGCAGAGATTACGAACTTAGTCGTAGCGCAGATAACCACAGAGCCGGTTAACTTGATTGAAAAGTTAGCAGGTCGCATTGCAGATCAGATTCTAAGAGACCACGCTAAAGTTTTAGTTGCTACAGTCACAGTTCATAAGCCACAAGCTCCAGTAGATGCCGTATTTAAAGATATTGCCGTGCAGGTCACACGTAAGCGATGAAGGCAGTTATTGCACTCGGTGCAAATATTGGAAATCCAAAAGAGAATTTAGATATTGCTGTTGCACTTTTGAAAGAAGCAACAGATCTTCAAAGCATCTCTTCTTATCACTCCACAGCGCCCGTTGGTGGCCCGCAGCAGCCTGATTATTTGAACGCTGTGTGTATTGTTGAAAGTGAACTACCAGCAACAGAATTGCTCGCACTCTTGCACGGGATTGAAAAATCTATGGGTAGAGAAAGAATTGAACGTTGGGGACCAAGAACTATTGATTTAGATCTTATTCAATATGGACCACTCCTGAGTAAGAGTGAAGAGCTAGAACTGCCTCATCCACGGGCACATGAGCGCCGCTTTGTTTTAGAGCCTTGGTTTGAAATAGAACCCGATGCCATCCTGCTTACACATGGGAAAATAAGCCAGCTTTTGGAACAATTGCCTAAGTAAGCCTAAACTTGTTACATCTTGCCCGGTACCTGAAAGGACTGGAGCCACACGATGACTGTATTAGTGCCAACTATGGGTGCCTTGCATAAAGGTCACCAAGCGTTGATTAAGCGTGCTCGAAGTATGAGCAAAGAAGTCGTTGTGAGTATTTTTGTTAATCCACTTCAATTTGAAAATGTAGATGATCTTAAAAACTATCCGCGTAGTCCTGAAAGAGATATCCAGTTAGCAACGTTGGCTGGTGCCACAGAAGTGTGGATGCCTGAATATGAAGAGATTTATCCAGCTGAGATTAAGAAGTTAAGCGCAGGTGCATTGGGCAAGCTCTATGAAGGCCAATCTCGTCCAGATCATTTTGATGGTGTCGTAACAGTTGTTAATCGCTTATTTGAAATTGTTAAACCAAATTCTGCAGTCTTTGGTGAAAAAGACTTTCAGCAACTAGCAATCATCAAGGGGATGAAAAGCTCAGTAGAGATCATTGGTGTGCCAACTGTTCGCGAATTTGATGGTCTTGCCCTTTCTTCTCGCAACGTTCGCCTGAGTGAACAAGGACGAGTAAGTGCAAATGTCATTCAAAGAGCTTTGGCTGCAGCCCATTTGGCTCCTAGTGTTGTTATCGCCCAAGAGATTATTGATTCAACACTTGCAACTGAGGCTGGATTTAAAAAGGATTACGCGGTAATTATCGATGAAGATTCATTTGTAATAGCAACTGATCAAACACGTAAGAAACGAGCAATTATTGCGGGCTGGATAGATGGAGTTCGCTTGATTGATAATATGAAAATGGGAGAGGGGCGCTAAGTGTTACTAACAGTTGATGTGGGTAATACCAATACCGTATTGGGAGTTTTTAAAGGCGATGAATTAGTGCGCTCATGGCGCGTTAAAACAGATCCTCGCAGCACAGCAGATGAACTCTGGCTCCAATACCGCTCACTTGTAGATGGCTATGAAATCACTGGGTTATCAGTGTGTTCAACAGTGCCAGCGACTTTGCGTGAGCTTCGCTCGATGATTGATGATTATTTCTCAAATATCAGAGTGACAATTGTTGAGCCTGGAATCAAAACAGGCGTGCCACTTCTAGTTGATAATCCAAAAGAAATTGGCGCTGACAGAATCGTTAACACCCTGGCTGCACATACTCTTTTCGGTGGACCGGCAATTGTTGTTGATTTTGGTACTTCAACTAACTTAGATGTCGTTTCACCTAAAGGTGAGTTTCTAGGTGGCGCACTTGCTCCAGGAATTGAAATCTCTGTTGATGCCTTAGCTTCTCGAGCAGCCCAACTTCGCAAAGTTGAATTAGTTCGCCCAAAGAATGTCATTGGCAAGAACACAGTTGAAGCTCTTCAATCCGGAACTATCTTTGGATTTGCCGGACAAGTAGATGGATTAGTCGATCGCATTTCAGCCGAACTTCTTGAAAGCTATTCACAGCCACCAACAGTCATCGCTACGGGTGGCTTAGCCCCGCTAATAATTGGTGTTTCTGAAACTATCGACCATCATGAGCCAGATTTAACGCTCATTGGCCTTCGTTTGATTCACGAACGAAATGCCTAACTCGGTAGACTTCGCCTCATTATGAGCACAGAGAACACACCTATTGAAGAGGATCTGCCAGAGCAGCTTCGCATTCGCCGTGAAAAGCGTGCATCGCTACTAGAGGGTGGAACGCAGCCATATCCAGTCTCTGTGCCAAGAACTAAAACTTTAAAAGAAGTACGCGAAAAGTATTCAGCCCTTGAAATCGATGTTGCCACAGGAGATATCGAATCCTTAACGGGTCGCATTATTTTTAAGCGCGACACTGGCAAGCTTTGTTTTGCAACTCTTCGCGAAGGCGATGGAACAGAACTTCAAGCAATGTTCTCGTTGGATAAAATTGGTCAAGAATCAATCGATTCCTGGAAATCTGATATTGATTTAGGTGACATTGTTTCTGTTACCGGCGAAATCATTACATCAAAGCGCGGTGAACTTTCTATTCTTGCTAACTCATGGGAGTTGGCTTCTAAATCTCTTCGCCCACTTCCAAATGATCACAAGCCAATGTCAGAGGAAACTCGTGTGCGCATGCGCTATGTCGATCTCATTGTTCGACCAGAAGCTCGTAGCAATGCACGCCTGCGCCCACAAGTGATGCGCTCACTTCGCGAAACTTTCCACAATCAAGACTTTGTGGAAGTAGAAACACCAATGCTGCAGGTTATGCATGGTGGAGCCGCTGCTCGTCCATTCAAATCTTTCTCTAACGCATATGACATGGATCTTTACTTACGTATTGCTCCAGAGCTCTTCCTTAAGCGCTGTGTTGTAGGTGGTATAGAGCGCGTATTTGAGATTAACCGAAATTTCCGAAATGAAGGCGCTGACTCTTCTCACTCACCAGAGTTTGCAATGATTGAGAGCTATCAGGCATATGGCGATTGGCGCAGCATTGCGGATTTAACTCGCGAACTTGTTCAAAATGCTGCGATGGCAGTTGCTGGTTCACACGTTGTTACCCACCATGATGGTCGCCAAGCAGATCTAGGTGGAAAGTGGCGTGAAATATCCCTATACGACGCTATCTCTGAAGGCGTTGGGCAAAGCGTTACTGCGCTAACCCCTATTGATGAACTAAAAACAATTGCCGCAAAGCTAGGCATGAAGATTGATCCAAAGTGGATTACAGGCAAGTTGGCTGAAGAAATCTTTGAGCATGTTGCTAAAGATCAGTTAATTGCACCTACCTTTGTTATGGGTTTCCCAGTTGATACTTCTCCTCTTGTTCGTGCACACCGTGATATTCCTGGTGTGGCTGAAAAGTGGGACCTCTATGTTGATGGTTTTGAATTAGCAACTGGTTACTCAGAGTTAATTGATCCAGTTATTCAGAGAGATCGCTTAGTTGAGCAAGCAACTCTTGGAGCTAAGGGTGATCTAGAAGCGATGCAAGTAGATGAAGATTTCTTACGTGCCATGGAATTTGGAATGCCACCAATGGGTGGAATGGGAATGGGTGTTGATCGATTATTGATGGCGCTGACTGGACTTGGAATTCGTGAAACTATTTTGTTCCCGTTAGTAAAGCCTGAGGTTGAATAAGAATGGTTCTTGTTCGCCCTGCAAAAACTAATGATGTGAAAGCAATTCGCTCACTAGTTGATTCATACGCCGCTCCGGGTCAAATGCTCTCTAAAGAAACAGTTACTTTGTATGAGAGTGTGCAAGAGTTTATTGTTGCTGAAGTTGACGGCGTAGTAGTTGGGTGCGGAGCACTACATATTCTTTGGGAAGATTTAGCTGAAGTTCGCACCATGGCAGTTAAGAAAGAACTTAATCGCCAAGGCATTGGTCATAAAATTCTGGAAGCAATCATTGCGCGCGCAGGTGAAGTTGGAGTTGAAAAGATTTTCTGTCTTACTTTCCAAACTGAGTTCTTTGGAGCCCACGGCTTTGAAGTAATTGAGGGAACCCCAGTTGACCCAACGGTCTATGCCGAGCTTTTGCGCTCCTATGACGCCGGTGTGGCCGAGTTCTTAGATCTTGAATCTGTGAAGCCAAATACCCTGGGCAACACCCGAATGCTCAAGAAACTGGCCTAGATATAGCCTTCGCCGGGCATAAAACACCTAGTTATTGGGTTATAAAAACCAGTAGCTGTTCACCTCGCGAGCGTAAGCCTGTAGGTATTAGGCTAAAGAGAAGACCACAGGAAGAGAGCCCCGCCCATGTTTGAGCGCTTTACAGATCGAGCCCGCCGAGTCGTCGTGCTGGCCCAAGAAGAAGCTCGCATGCTCAATCACAACTACATCGGCACAGAGCACATCTTGCTCGGACTCATCCATGAAGGTGAAGGCGTTGCTGCAAAAGGTCTTGAGTCATTAGGTATTTCACTTGAAGGCGTTCGCGCACAAGTAGAAGAAATTATTGGTCAAGGACAACAAGCTCCAAGTGGGCATATTCCATTTACTCCACGTGCAAAGAAAGTTCTAGAACTTTCACTTCGTGAAGCGTTGCAACTTGGTCACAACTACATTGGCACAGAACACATTTTGCTTGGCCTTATACGCGAAGGCGAAGGCGTTGCGGCGCAGGTTCTTGTAAAGCTTGGTGCTGATCTCAACCGTGTTCGCCAACAAGTTATTCAATTACTTTCTGGTTACCAAGGAAAAGAAGCTGTACAAACAGGTGGACCTGCAGAGGGCACACCATCAACATCATTAGTTCTTGATCAATTCGGTCGCAACCTGACACAAGCAGCCCGCGAAGGAAAGCTCGATCCAGTTATTGGTCGCGAAAATGAAATCGAACGTGTAATGCAAGTTCTTTCACGTCGCACAAAAAATAACCCAGTTCTAATCGGTGAACCAGGTGTTGGTAAGACTGCAGTTGTTGAAGGCCTTGCACAAGCAATCTATAAGAACGATGTCCCAGAGACTTTGAAGGATAAGCAGCTCTACTCCCTAGATCTTGGCGCACTTGTTGCAGGTAGCCGCTACCGTGGAGATTTCGAAGAGCGCTTGAAGAAAGTACTAAAAGAGATTAAAACTCGCGGGGACATCATTCTTTTCATCGATGAAATCCACACACTTGTAGGCGCAGGAGCTGCAGAAGGTGCAATTGATGCTGCCAGCATCTTGAAGCCAATGCTGGCTCGCGGTGAACTACAGACAATTGGTGCAACAACACTTGATGAGTATCGCAAGCATGTTGAAAAGGATGCAGCCCTTGAGCGCCGCTTCCAGCCTATTCAAGTAAAAGAGCCATCAGTTGCTCACACCATTGAAATTTTAAAGGGTCTTCGCGATCGCTATGAAACTCACCACCGCGTTTCAATCACAGATGGCGCGCTAGCTGCGGCAGCAAACCTTGCTGATCGCTATGTCTCAGATCGTTTCTTGCCGGATAAGGCAATCGATTTAATCGATGAAGCTGGGTCACGTCTTCGTATTAAGCGCATGACTGCGCCAGCAGAGCTGCGTGAATTTGATGACAAAATCGCAAGTGCACGTAAGGAAAAAGAGTCTGCAATTGATGGCCAGGATTTTGAAATGGCTGCATCTCTTCGCGATAAGGAAAAGAATCTGATTGCTGAAAAGCATGAAGCAGAAAAGAATTGGAAAGCAACCGATCTAGATAAGGTCACTGAAGTGGATGAAGAACTCATTGCACAGGTGCTTTCAATCTCAACTGGTATTCCAGTCTTTAAACTTACAGAAGAAGAAACTGCACGACTTCTTCGTATGGAAGATGAACTACACAACCGTGTTATTGGACAAGACCAGGCAATCAAGGCTTTGTCACAAGCAATTCGCCGCACACGCGCTGGTCTAAAAGATCCACGCCGTCCAGGTGGATCATTTATCTTCGCCGGTCCTTCAGGCGTTGGTAAGACTGAACTTTCTCGCACACTTGCTTCATTCTTATTTGGTGATCAAGATGCATTAATTCAACTTGATATGTCTGAATACTCAGAGCGTCACACCGCATCTCGTTTGTTCGGTGCACCTCCAGGATATGTTGGATATGACGAGGGTGGACAGTTAACTGAAAAGGTTCGCCGTCGCCCATTCTCTGTTGTTCTTTTCGATGAAATCGAAAAAGCACACCCAGATATCTTTAACTCACTTCTACAGGTTCTTGAAGATGGTCGCTTAACAGATGCGCAAGGTCGCACCGTTGACTTCAAAAACACTGTCATCATCATGACTACAAACCTTGGAACACGCGATATTTCAAAGAGCTTGGGCCTTGGTTTTGCTAACAGCGATGATGATCAAACAAACTATGAGCGCATGAAGGGCAAGGTAAGTGATGAACTTAAGTCTCACTTCCGCCCTGAATTCCTCAACCGTATTGATGATGTCATCGTCTTCCACCAGTTGACTAAGGATCAGATTATTCAAATCGTTGATTTGATGATCAAGAACCTTGATGATCGTCTGCAAGCTAAGGACATGGGAATTGAATTAACTCCTGCAGCTAAGGATCTTCTTGCTGCTCGTGGTTATGACCCACTTCTTGGTGCACGTCCACTTCGTCGCACAATTCAACGTGAAATCGAAGATGCTCTCTCAGAGCGCATCTTGTTCGGTGAACTAAAAGCCGGCGAAATCATTGTTGTTGATGTTGAAGGAGTAGACGCAGAAGCAGTCTTCACATTTAAGGGCGCAGCTAAGGCTGCAATGCCTGATACACCTGAAGATCTTGCTGAAGCACCAACTGCTTAATAATTAAATGACTAAAAGGCAAGAGTTCACAGTCTTAAAAACCTATCCAGGCTTTGAAATCCGTGAATATAAGCCTTGTGTAATTGCCGAAGTCAAAAGTTCTGCTAATTACTCCGATGCTGGAAGTTCAGCTTTTCGTTCACTCTTTGGTTACATCTCTAAAGGCAATAAAGCTGAGCAGGCAATAGCTATGACTGCCCCCGTGATTACTGCGAAAAGATCTGACAATCTCACTGAGGGTGAATGGTTTGTCTCATTTGTGATGCCAGCAGGAAGCACACTTGCCGATATGCCTCTCCCAATTAATTCTAAGGTTGTCTTGCGCGAACTCGGTGCAGAGATTTGTGTTGCAGCTTCATTTCGTGGCAAAGCAACCACTGCGTTATCTGCAGAGAAAATCGCCGCACTTCGTGCTGCTGCCGAAAAGCACAACATGGCACTTTCTGCGGAGACTAGAGTTGCTCGCTTTGATCCACCGTTTAAACCTAGTTTCCTGCAATACAACGAGATTGTGATTCCAACTATTTAAGCGTTACCAGCAAAATTCTTTAATGGATCTCCACTAAGTCTAAAAACTGTCCATTCATCCATGGCCACTGCGCCTATGGATTTGTAAAGCTCAATAGATGGTTCATTCCAATCTAGAACCCACCATTGGAATCTTTCATAGCCGCGTTCAACACAAATCTTTGCAAGAGTCTTTAGAAAACCCATTCCTAAACCTTTACCGCGATGGGCAGGATCAACATAGAGATCTTCTAAATACAGACCTGGTTTTCCTAGCCATGTTGAATAGTTCAAAAACCAAATTGCAATACCAATTACTTCACCATCAACTTCGGCAACATGGCAGAAAGCGCTTGGCTTATCACCAAAGATTGTTTCTTCAATTTGTTGCAGCGTTGCCTTTGCCTCCAGTGGGGCTTTTTCATACTCAGCTAAATCTTTAATGAGATGCAGGATGCGTGGAGCATCTTGCTTTATAGCAACGCGGATCATGCGGGCAGTCTATATCGCTTGCGGGGGATGGCTTCTATCAGTAAATCAGCCTGCAGAGTTTTAAGGGCTTTCTCCACTTGTGACTCATCTGGCCAGAGTTTTTTGATTGCGCTCTCGGTTAACGATTCATTCTCACGCAGAGCTTGCACGATTGTGCCGCGGCACTTTCTATCGGTGCCATGCCAGTCTTGAGATTTACGTACTAAATCAGTTTTTGGATAACCATTCTTTCGCCAATTACATTGGCCAATGACTGGGCACTGTTCGCAAATCGGATTTTTGGATGTGCACACCAGAGCGCCAAGTTCCATCGTTGCTGCAGCCCATATGTGAGCATTCTTTGAGGGTTGCAGCGCAAGGCGCGAAGCTTTCTCTCTAGTTGTTGGCGCGGGCTTTGGGTGTTCATTTCCATCAATGATGCGGGTTAACAACCGTCTGATATTCACATCCATCACAAGAGTTTGTTTTTCAAAAGCAAAAGCTCCAATTGCAGCCGCGGTGTATTCACCGATGCCAGGAAGAGTCTGTAAGGTGGCAGGATCTTCTGGGACTTGGTTATTGAAATCTTCGGTAATGATTTGTGCTGCAGCATGTAGGCGAAGAGCACGACGTGGATAGCCAAGACGTCCCCACGCTGTAATAACTTCGGCCGGTGTTGCTTTGGCTAAATCTTTTGGTGTTGGCCAGCGCTTCATCCATTCATCCCATTTAGGTAGAACGCGGCTGACTGGAGTTTGTTGCAACATGTATTCACTGACCATCACACCCCAAGGCGTGGTGTTTCGCCAAGGCAGATCGCGTTTGTTTTTCTTAAACCAGGAAACTATCGGTTTTTCTAACTGGTTCATTCGCCAGTGATTTTTACCCGTTTGAGTGCTTGATCAAGACGTGAAACTTCAACAATTTCCATACCGGCAATCTTTGTCTCTGATCCCGTAGGAACTAACGCTCTCTTGAAACCTAAACGAAATGCTTCCTGCAGGCGGCGATCAACGCCACTCACCTTACGAATTTCACCAGCTAGACCAACTTCACCGATGGCAACTAAATCAGAAGGAAGGGCTAAACCTTTAGCTGCAGATGCAACAGCTAATGCCAACGCTAAATCAGCAGCCGGCTCTGACATTTTCATGCCACCAACTGTTGCGGCATAAACATCACGGCCACCTACTCGCACTCCTGCGCGAAGTTCTAGAACTGCCAAAGTCATTGATGTGCGGGCAGAATCAAGGCCAGAGACAACACGACGTGCATTACCAAAATCATTCTCACGCCCTTGGCTAACTAACGCTTGAATTTCTGCAAGTAGTGGACGGCGACCTTCAAGAGTGACTGTCACACAAGTACCAGGAACTGGTTCTGCATGGCGGGATGTGAAAAGCCCGGTTGGGTCAAGCACAGATTCAATTCCTGAATCACTTAAATCAAAACAACCTACTTCATCAGATGCACCGAAGCGGTTTTTAATTGCACGGATTAAGCGAAGGCGTGAATGACGCTCTCCTTCAAACTGCAAAACAACATCAACAATGTGTTCAAGAAGTCTTGGTCCTGCGATCGAGCCATCTTTAGTTACATGGCCAACCAGAAGCAAAGTTATATCGCGATCTTTACAGATACGAATAAGGGCTCCAGCAACTTCGCGCACTTGTGTTACACCACCAGGTGAACCATCTGCGGTGCTGCTACCAATAGTTTGTACTGAGTCAATAATGAGTAACTGTGGTTTAACGGCGTCAATGTGAGCAATAACTGCGCCAAGATCTGTTTCAGAGGCTAGAAATAACTGAGGATCAATTGCCTTAATGCGCTCTGCACGCAAGCGAACTTGTGATGCTGATTCTTCACCGCTGACATAGAGGGCAGGAATGCCTTTAGCAGCAGTTTGCGCGGCAACAGAGAGAAGTAGCGTTGACTTACCAACACCAGGTTCACCAGCTAACAAGATTGCAGCACCTGGGACTAATCCACCACCGAGCACGCGATCGAGTTCTGATACGCCCGTAGGACGTGCATGTGCAGCAGATAGATCAACATCTCCAATAGGAGTTGCTTTACTTGTGACATTTCCAGGAACGAGTGAGAGTTTCTTAGGTGCAGCTAACTCTTCAACAGAGCCCCATGCTTGGCATTCACCGCAACGGCCAACCCATTTTTGCGAGCTCCAACCGCATTCACTACAGCGGAATGGATCTTTCTCAACTTTGGCCATGGGTAGAGCCTAGAACGAAGGACTGACTATTTCTTCTGGGCAGCAAGTGTTGCTGGATGTTGGATGACGAAGAGGGGAAGCGAGCGGGACTGAGCATCCTTAATACCTGCAACACGGATGTCACACAGGCGTGCCAGTTCGGCATAGGCCTGCTCACCCATAAGTTTTTGGAGTTCATACTTATTGGAGATATACACCGGCTCGGTTCCAATATGTGCATCAGGATTGCTTGTGCAGTACCAATCGAAATCTTCTCCGCCATCGCCCCACGCAAGGCGCTCGTATTCACCGATAACGGTAATTGAATATTCGCGCTCGCCAACTTCGCGAGTTTCAAAACTACGACGCAAAGGTAGCTGCCAGCAAACATCTGGCTTGGTATCTACAAAGTGTTTCTTTTCTTTGATTGCTAAGTGGTGCAATACGCAACCAAATGAACCAGTGAAACCCTCTGCTTCATAACCTTTACGATTTAAGAAAATACATCCATCTTCAACTCGACGAGTTTTGCGATCGCCATCTTCATCTTTTTCAGAAATACGTAATGCTCCACCGGGCTTTTTTGGACGAGCCTCTGAATAGAACTGCCACATATCTGGAGTTAAATAAGCAGCAGCCTTATCTGTGCGCTTCTCATCATCTTCATCTGTATACATCGCACCTTCTGTGCAGCAACCACCAAATGGCTGGCTCTTAAAAACTCCTTGGCAACCATCGCCATAAATACAGGTCCAATATGAGGTCAACCATGTGAGGTCGCACTTGAAGATTTCTTCTTCGTCATTGGGGTCGCTAAATTCAACCCAATCACGCGCAAACCCAGGTTTTAATTCAGACATAGTCGCAGAGCCTACAGGCATAAAGGTAGGCTTGTTACATGAATCAAGTTGGAGTAATTGGGGCAGGAGTAATGGGCGAAGCCCTTATCGCTGCGCTGATTTCTTATGGCACTGCGCCAGGTTCCATCACTATCTCTGAAAAGCGCAAAGACCGCGCTGATGAACTACGTGCACGCTATGGAATCAAGGTTGAAGATGTTGCAACTAATGTTTCCAAAGCTGATGCGCTCCTTCTTGTCGTTAAACCACAAGATATGGCTGCAGTCCTAGATGAAATCAAGGGTTCAATCAACAAGTCAGCCGTTGTCATCACATTTGCTGCAGGTAAGAAGATTTCATTTATCGAACATGGGCTTGGAACAGGCAATCCTGTTGTTCGAGTGATGCCAAATACCCCAACGTTGGTTGGAGCTGGAATGGCTGCAATTTCACTGGGAGTGGGAGTAAGTGCCAAGCAATCAGAGTTTGTTTCAGGTTTTCTAGCTGCAACTGGCAAAGTGATTGAAGTCAGTGAAGATCTCCAAGATGCAGTGACTGCAACCAGTGGATCAGGTCCTGCCTACTTCTTTAGATTCGTTGAAGCAATGGTTGAAGGCGCTAAAGCCCTTGGTTTATCTGATGCTGATGCAACGACTCTTACCGTGCAAACAATTGTTGGGGCAGCAAAATTGCTCGATGAATCAGGAAAGAGTGCAACAACCTTGCGCGAAAATGTCACAAGCCCAAATGGAACAACTGCCGCAGCTCTTGCCTCCTTTGAATCACATCACCTGGGTGATGTAGTTGCCCAAGCTATGAAAGCCGCGCGCGATCGCTCGCAGGAATTAGCGTGAAACGCTTACTATCACTGGTTGTAATTTCTTCTCTCTTCTTCACACCACTAGCGAATGCAGCACCTAAAAAGCCTGTAGTTAAATCCTTGAAGTTGCTTACAACAATTGGTTCTGTTGATGAGTTTTCCGGAATAGTTGCTTCGGGCAAAACCATCATTGTTTATGGAAACAAAGGTGATAAATCATTTGCTAAAGCCCTGGATTTAACTGGTAATGAGCTCTGGAACATTGAGCTAGATAAAGCATCGCCTTCGGTAGTAACGGCTGCGGCAGTAGATAGCAGTGGAGTTATGTGGCTTGCAGGTTCAACTTCTTTGGCGCGTGCAACACCTACTCCTTCTCCATCTGCTTCTGTGCTCAATCCGGATAAAACTATTCCTGTTGCCGATATCTTTAGTGCTGACTTAGATGCTTTTTCACTATGGTCACTTAATCCCACAACGCAAGCACTCGCTCAATACACAGTGCAACTGAGTGCACCGATTCTAATTAATTCCATTGCAGTTGATAAAAATGGGATAACAGCTGTTGGAAGCTCTGGCACGATCATTAATGCCGATCTTTCGGGAAAAATAGCTAAGCCCATTAATGTCGGCACGGAATCTACAGTATTTGAGTCTGTTGTAAAAAATACTGATGGATCAATCACTTTAGTTGGATCAAGTGGTGAAACTTTAGGCGGTAAAAAACTTGTAGGAAAAGTTGATGGAGTAATTATCAAGGTTTCTAAAGTGGGCAAAGTTGTTTCAGTTGTGCGAAGTAGCGCACCTAAAGCTTCAAGAAACTGGCTGAGCGCAACCAATTCACTTTTACTTGGAGGGGAAGTAATAACTGGTGCAAAAGCCGAGAGCGCAGTGACCAAGTTTTCAAATGCGTATGTTCCAACTTGGACATACAGATTAAGTTCTAGCGGTGAGACTTTTACTGCAGGATCAACATTTGCTTTTTTTCAATCAAAGGGTGCGATAACACAGCTGGCTAATTGGGCACCTAAGAGCGCACAAGCCTTACTTCTAACCTTTGATGCCAAAGGTGTCATTACTGGCGGCTACAGCGCTCCAGCCGAGCAAAAGGAAGTACTAGGGCTCTACCTTTCCAAGGATTTGGGTCCTTTGTGTATCACTTCAAGCGCAGAAACCGTTTCGATTTTTACCCTCAACTAGAGGTAACCTAACTCCCTAAGCATTAACGATTCTAGAAATGAGAGCGTGACATATGGGTTCCGTAATTAAAAAGCGACGCAAGCGCATGGCGAAGAAGAAGCATAAGAAACTTCTCAAGAAGACTCGCATTCAGCGCCGTAACGCAAAATAGTAATTACGGTTTCAGTAAGGCCAGCTTCCCATTAACCGTGGCAAGCACATACTTAACTTTGTTAACGATCACCCAGGTGCTCTGAGTAGGTTCAGAGCCTTGGGTGCTTCTAATTAAACTGATTGCAGATTGGCCAAGATCCTTCTTGGATGTATCAACAGCACATAGACGCTCTTGGCAATTGAACAGAATAGTTTTTCCATCAGTAGCTAAATACTCACCTGGCGTTCCAAAGTTTTCAGTCGTAATTTTTGAAATCTCAAGAGGCTTGCTCAAAAACGCCCAACGCAATTGGTTTGGCTTTGGGAAGGTCGCAGTTGATGAAGCTAGCCAAGAAATGAATACATCACCATTCACCTTAGACATTGCAACGTCATAGCCAAATACGGATGCATCATCTGTTGCAATATCAAGAGTTTGGTAGCTCCAAGTATTTGCATCGCTGCCTGTTCTAGTTGCCACACGAATTGCACCTGAGGTTATTTCTTTCTTCTGATTCATAGTTACAACAGAATCATATGCAACATAAGTTTTGACACCATCAAAGATTGCTTGAAGATGGAAACCAACGTCACCTGTTGAACGCCCGTCCGTTTTACGGTCACCGTCAATCATTTCATAAGTCCATCCAGGCACTTTAGTTTTTACTGCACCAAGTAAAACTCCTTGGCTTTCATCACGATAGAAGACTTGAACTGCAGAAGCAGTCGCAACGCAAGCATTTGAAACGCTGACATCACTTGATGTGCGAACACGAACAGGATCTGAGTAATCATTAACTAATGCCCCGTTGCCATCGACAACATCAAATACAAAACTCTTGCCGTTGTAAGCGGCATAACGTAGATCTTTATCGGTTGAATCGCTATAGAAAAGGTGCAGTGTCTGCTTGGTACCACTGCCATTTACGCACATTGAAATCTGACCCGCGATTGGATTAGACGTTCTTCCACTTGTGCCGCCGGCACCATCCACAGTTACTTTCTTCCATGTTTTGCCATCGTATGTGGCTAGTTTTAGATCACCGCTCTTTGTGTCGGTGTAGGCAACGGTTGGTTGGCCGTTGAAAGTTGTGCTTGATACGGATTTTCCATCGGCGGTTGCATCTAAGACAGAGCTTTTCCAGCCCGCTTGTGGAATAACAGCTTTGCTAGATGAAGCTTCTGAAATTCCTAAAGAGTTTTTTGCAACAACAGAAAATGAATAGGAGAGTCCATTTTTCAATCCAGCAATTACTACTGGACTAGAAAGGGCCTTCTTTTCGACTCCAGTTTTCAGATTCTTCACCACATACTCGCTCACTTGGGCAGTACGAATATTTACTGGGGGATCAAATGAGACAAGGACAGACGAATCTCCAATAAATGCTTGCACATTGCGCGGTGATTCAGGCAAACCAGTAGCAACACCAGCTGGTGGTTTATTGCGCATATCTTCCATCATCGCCAATAACAAAGGTCCTGGTTCTTTAAAAATCTCACCTGGATCTAAATTAGGAGTCATCACAGAATCCAGACCAGTTTTTGAAAATGTTGCTTCATCTAAGTGACTGGTTGAAGATCCTGATTGGTAGCGCGAAGGTGTATAAAGTTTTGGTTTTATTCCGCCGTTTGCTTTAATTCCAAGCGGACCAGACCACACAAGTTCAGATGTGAGCGCTTTTCCTAGTTCAAGAGATGGCGATGGTAAATCTGCTAAACGTCGACCATCTGTAGTTTGTGCATATGCATCAAATGGAGTTGGTTGATCCAAGCTGGCAATACCGTAGTAGGAGTCGTAAGCATCATTTGATAGGAAACCTAATCCATGTGCAATTTCATGTAAGAAAACAGATTCCAAGTCATATTCATTATTGCCTGGCATTCCATCTCCGCGGGTGTTCCAAGCAGCACTTGAATTCACCTGAATAATCATTTCAGGATTAGCTTTATCTAAATCTTTACCAGCAAGTGCATTTGCTAATGCAGAGGTATACCAAAGTGATGGATCGGGTGCACCAGCAAATCCAGAATAGAAATTTGTTGGCCGAGCACTTCCCAAAATACCCCAGGAACTTGAGCGACCCCAGGATGCATCAACGTTAATAGTTACCGTGGATGAGAAGTTAGCTGCCCACACATCTACGGCTGCTTGAACTTCCTTTTTAGCCCAATCGGGAAAATTGTTGTATTTAACTTCAATTTTAGATTTAGCTTGCAGATTCTTAGTCGCTCCGCGTTGCTCAGGCTTTGTATCAGTTGCAGTGCCGGCATAAATGTTGCCCCATTGAGTTGCTGGGATTACTTTATAAAGAGCCTCTGCAGTCGGCGCAGAAAAAATCGAAGCAATAAGGGCAAGGGCAACAACGCTAGCCCGCACCTTCTTCGAGAGGATTTTCTGCATGGGCGCACACTATCAAGGTGAGATGATTGCCTCATAGCCCAAGGGTTGGATTAAGCAACTCTCTAAGCAAACTGACAGGAAAGGCAAGCCCAATGACAGTGATAACCGTATTCGGTAGACATGGTTGTCATTTGTGTGATGTTGCAGTAGAAGTTCTCAAAGGAATGCATGCTGAACTCAACTTTGAAATAGAAAAGATTTATATTGATGGAAATGTTGAGTTAGAAAAACTATATGGCGAACAAGTTCCAGTAATTCACATAGATGGAATTCATCATGACTTCTTTAGAGTTGATCCTGAACGATTTAAATCTTCCCTTGAAAAACATCGTCAGCGTCAATAATTTTGTAAGAGTAACCCTGCTCAGCTAAAAAGCGTTGACGGTTCTGAGCAAAATCTTGATCGATAGTGTCTCTAGAAACTACAGAATAAAACGTGGCTGTGCGCCCATCTGACTTAGGGCGCAGGATTCGTCCTAAACGTTGTGCTTCTTCTTGTCGACTACCAAATGCACCGCTGACTTGAATAGCGATAGTTGCATCGGGTAAATCGATAGAAAAGTTAGCAACCTTTGAAACAACGAGAGTCGTTAGCTCACCCGATCTAAATTTATTAAAGAGAATTTCGCGTTCTTTGACTGGAGTTTCACCTTTAATCACTGGCACACCCAACACTTCAGATAGTTCATCTAACTGGTCAATGTATTGTCCGATAACCAAAATCTGCTCGCCTTGATGCTTCTTAACAAGTGCTTCAACAACATCACGCTTTGTGCGAGTAGTTGCGCAATAGCGATAGCGATTCTCAACTTCAGCTGTTGCATAGGACAAACGCTCAGTTTCAGTCAGGTTGACTCGAACTTCAATGCACTCTGCTGGTGCGATATAGCCCTGGGATTCAATTTCTTTCCAAGGAACATCAAAGCGTTTAGGGCCGATGAGTGAGAAAACCTCACCTTCCATTCCATCCTCGCGCACTAAAGTGGCAGTTAAACCTAAACGTCGGCGAGATTGGATATCTGCGGTGAAGCGAAAGATTGGCGCAGGTAATAGGTGAACTTCATCGTAAATAATTAAGCCCCAGTCATACGAATCAAAGAGATCAAGGTGGGCATAAACACCGTTCTTTTTCTTTGTCATCACTTGGTATGTGGCAATAGTTACTGGTCGAATCTCTTTCTTAGCACCTGAATACTCGCCAATTTCATCTTCATTTAAGGAAGTTCGCTTGAGTAATTCTTCACGCCACTGCCTTGCAGCCACTGTGTTAGTTACCAAAATTAAAGTTGTGGCCTTGGCATGTGCCATTGCTGCCGCGCCAACAATTGTCTTTCCAGCACCGCACGGCAAAACAACCACACCTGAACCACCATGCCAAAAACCTTCAGCGGCCAACTCTTGATAAGGACGAATTTTCCAATCATCTTGCTTAAGTGCAATCTCATGTGCTTGCCCATCGACGTAACCAGCAAAGTCTTCTGCTGGCCAACCCAAACGAAGAAGTGATTGTTTAATCTGTCCGCGCTGGCTTGGCAAAACAGCGATAGTTTCTTTATCAATGCGTGCACCCAGTAGAGGTTGAATTTTCTTGGCACGAATAACTTCTTCAAGAACTGCAGAATCAGTTGTTACAAGAATTAATCCGTGGACTGGATCTGCTTCAAGGCGCAGACGTCCATAGCGAGACATCGTTTCTGCCACGTCAATTAAAATTGAATGCGGCACGGCATAGCGCGAATACTTAATTAATGTGTCAATTACTTGCTCTGCATCATGGCCCGCAGCACGTGCATTCCATAAACCCAGTGGAGTTAAGCGGTAAGTGTGAATATGTTCAGGAGAGCGCTCTAATTCAGCAAAAGGTGCAATTGCGCGGCGGCACTCTGTAGAAAGCGGATGATCGATATCTAACAGCAGCGTTTTATCGCTTTGGACGATTAACGGGCCATCAGTCATCTAATAAATCCTTAATCAAGGCGTGCAGAAACGTGCTTCTAATCTCAAGAGTGCTGATATCAACCCATTCATGGGCAGCATGGGCCCCATCACCAATTGCTCCTAAACCATCTAGAACTTGGGCGCCGGCAGCTGCTGCGAAGTTTCCATCACTTGCTCCACCAACGGATGCATGACCTAGATGAGGCATTCCTAATTCTTTTGCAACTTTCTCAGCGCGCTCATAGAGCGCCATTGTTGAAGAGGTCTCAAGTGGTGGTCGATTAAAGCCACCAGTGATTTCATAACGTGCATCAGAATTAACAGCCTTTAGATTTCTAATGGCTGCATCTACGCGCTTTAAATCATCCATTGAATATGAGCGAATATCTATATCGAGCACAGCCAAGTCTGGAACTGTATTTGTTGAGTTTCCAGCGCGCAACATTGTTGGAACAACAGTTGTGCCATGCTCCTTATTTTCAAGAGAGGCAACTGCGATGATTGCATGAGCAATCTCAACTGTGGAGTTAATTCCTTTTTCGGGTTCTAGTCCGGCATGTGATGCTCTACCGTGAATTTTGATTTGATACATCGCGGTGCCCTTGCGACCTGTCTTAACCATTCCGTTAAGTGATGCCTCTATGACTAAAACTGCTTTAGCTTTCGCTGAGATATCTTTAATAAATTCTTTACTTGTTGCACTTCCAGTTTCTTCATCTGTAGTTGCAACTAATGCCGCAGAACCAGTAATGCCCTTCATTGCATAAAGGGCTTGAATAAATCCAGCTTTCATATCAAAAATTCCAGGACCAGTTGCTTTGTTGCCTTCAACTTTCCATAGAGGTATGAATGAGCCTTTAGGCCAGACAGTATCTAAGTGCGCCAGTACAACTACGTCAGGATTTTCTGCACCCCACCAAAAAACTGGGCGACCATTCACATCACGAATTTGTGCAGGAGTTCCAAGAATTGTTGTTGCAAGTTCACTTGCTAATCGGACAACGTCTTGGCATGCCGCTAAATCTTCAGTTGGTGATTCCAACTTCACTAGAGCTTCAAGGGCGGCCAACATGGGTTAATCCTATAGTGGCGCAACGCCGGTGATGCGGGGGATTCTAAAGGACTGGACTTCACCGGTTGCGTGATCGCGAGCAATTAAGGCACCGGCGCTGACACGTATTGGATCAATGATGCGGTGAGTAACCGCTCCATTGTTATCGGCATACCCAATAGAAAGTGATTTTTCCTCCAGGATGTATTTATTCACTAAGTCCATAGTTTCATTTGCCGTGGTGCGAGGCAGCGCACCTAAAGCTTCATTGGCTGCTTGGCGCAAATGTGTTTGCTTATGAGTAGATTTTTCACCGGTACGAATTGCTCGAATTGCAGCATTCAAATTCTCTTGGGTAGGTATTTCTATTTCACCAATAACTCGGGGTGGTCGAGGTTTAGTCACAGCGCGATTAGATCGTGGTCCAGTGAGCATGATTCCAGTTGCTGATTCACCTGCAGGTAGATAACCGGCTTCACGCAAAATGCGCATTGTGTCTGTTGCATCATGATCACAAATAACAACTTCAGATGCGATTCGACGAAGTTCGAGAATTTCTAATCTTTTATCGTTCATGATCTGTGAAATAAGGGCTGTGTCTTCACAACGAATAAATGCTGATGTATTTCCAACTCGTAACTTGCCATGCTTTTTAGATACATCAGTAATGAGATATTCCAAGGGTTGCGGCATGGGAGTCTTGGAAGTCTTAGTTAAGAAGACCTTGATCTCATCGCCAGTCTTTCCGTGATCAAGTGCACGACGAATCGTTGCTTCGCTGAAGCGATAAACAGTTGCACCGCCACGACTTTCAATCTCGGCCATCATGGCAAGTTGCTGTGAAATTTCATGTTCAAGTGGACCCGGTGCAATTGCGGTGTTATCGCTCTGAATCAAAATATGGTCAACAGTTTTAGGTAGGTCTTCATTAATAATTGCTAACTCTTCGCCGGCTAAAAACTCAATGCCGTATTTAGAAATTGCACCTTGGCCAGTAATACCAAGCCATTCAGCCTCGCGAAGAGTCCAACTGGCCAGCTCTTCTTGCAGAGATGAATTACGGCGAACTGGTGCGCGCCAAGAAATCACTTCATTAAAAGAGGCAAGTTCTGGCGCAATACCTTGATTCTCTTTAAGAATAGCCAAAGTTAATGCGCGCACTTTGGATGCATTTACACGGTCTAACTCAGGCCCGAGTGCAGCAACGTTCTTAGACTCGGCGCGGCCAACTAATCCGCTCACGCGCGAAGTAATGAGCCATTGCGAAGCAAGAACCTGCCAACGATCTGCGGGAGTTTGCATCAACCAGATATCAAATTTATTGCTTGGCATTATTCGATCTTGTGCATCAAAACTAATAAGAGAAGCTAGATAAGCAAGCTCTGTAATAAATGCCGTGCAGGACTCGTCAACTCCTAAGTGTGCAGAAAGAATCTTTAAGTCACGAACTCCTAAGCCACCCGCACGCAGTGCATCAGATGGTTCATCAGCCCAGAAATTGAGTATTTCTTCTACCCAACGTAAAACAGTTGAAATATTTGCAATGGCTGCAAGGTTGACTTGTTGTTCATCACGTTTTGCACCAGCTAATTTTGGTTGAACAATAAAGTTTTCTTTATGAACTTTGCCACCACGTAGGTGTATGGCAACTTCGCGTGGCAAAATAACAGTTCGTTGATCAAGTGGAACAAGGTATTTATGCTCCAACAACCAAGCAACTCCAGGGCCAGGATTCTTGATGTCGCCAACACTTCCACGAGGAGGTCCCCAAATTAATCTTTCTAAGACCTTTTTTGCCTCAGGAGGTGCCTTTTCAATGTCAGCTACTTTAATTTTTGCAACAGATGCAGGTCCAAGACCTGCAGGTTCATTTCCAATTACATCGCGCAATTGTGAAGGCAAGCGCATCCCATCATCAGAGGGGTAAATCAAACCGATAGAAATCAAGTGATCTAGCGCCAAAGATGCAGCTTTATCGGTTATTGCAACAATGCTTTTTAATGTAAAGGGTTCATTAAGTGCTGCAGCAGCTTCTAATACTTGGAACTGCCAGTGATTAAGTGAATCAATTGCTCGAGCCAAACTAGGCGCAGAGCAAGCGCGAACAGCAAGGGATGCAATATCTGGGGGTACAGGAGATACCAAGTCGGGACGTGCAGTAAATAACTCTAGGAAGGCAGCATCATCGACACTACGTAAGTAGTCGGAGAAGGAGCGCATTTCCATAACTTGCCTACATTACTGGCATTTAGCGTTTAAGGGTTAATCAACGTCGCTTCCTACGCGGAGTCAACCATGTTCCAAGGGCGGCAAGTCTGACAACAATGGGAGAGACGATCTTGCCTAAATAGCGAGCTCGGCGAAAATCATGAATTGGCCAACCTTCTGCCATTGCGCGCAATGACAAGATTGCATCTGGATTAATCGCTGATGGATGACCGACGCATTGCAACAATGGAAAATCATTGTGGCTATCTGAATACGAATAACATTCAGCCAGATCTAAATTCTTTTGTTTAGCTAGTTCTCGAACTGCAACCGCTTTTTCTTTACCGTGCAGAAGGAGGCCAAGCATTGCGCCAGTGTATTTTCCATCTTTCGTTTCAGCTTTACTGCCAAGTGCTCCAGTAAAACCTAATCGTTTGGCCATTAGGACTGCCATGTCTTCAGGTGCTGCAGTCACTAACCAAACTTCTTCTCCTGCAGCTAAATGTTTCTGTGCGATATCAATTGTTCCTTGCCAAAGAGCGGGTGAGACATATTGGTCGTAAATCTCTTGAGCAATCTTCAATATATCTTCGACACTATGACCACCAATAAAATCTGTGGCTGCATCCTGAAAACGTTGAATCTCTTCTCTATTTTCTTTACCAGTTAGACGAAATCTAAGGTTGGCTAAAACGAATCGCGAAATATCCTTCTTTGTGAAATAACCACGCTGATACATGCCCTTACCCAGGAAGTAGAGGGTTGAGCCACGAATCAGGGTGTTATCTACATCAAAAAAGGCTGCTCGCTTCGCCGTGAGTGCCATGTCACTACCTTAACGAACTTGCGGCAATTGGGACGCTTTATGCTTTACCAATGAGTTCAACAGTCCATGTCGTCCGCCACGGTGAAGTAGAAAATCCCAACAAGATTCTCTACGGTCGCCAACCCGGCTGGGGCCTATCTGTCCGCGGACAAGAAATGGCAAAAACATTGGGTGATTGGTCTCGAACCATTGATCTAGGCGCTCTGCATGTTTCTCCACTGCAACGAGCACAAGAAACTGCAGCCCCAATAGCCGCCGCACATAACATCTCTATTACAACAGATGAGCGTTTAATAGAGGCTGCAAATGTATTTGAGGGAAAACCTTTTGGTGTTGGCGATGGCGTTTTAAAGCACCCATCTTCTTGGCGTCATTTATGGAATCCATGGAAACCATCATGGGGTGAACCATATGATCAACAAATCAATAGAATGCTGGCTGCAATCTTTGCTGCACGTGATGCAGCTGCTGGCAAAGATGCAATAGTTGTTTCACATCAGTTACCAATTTGGATTCTAAGAAGTGCAATTGAGAATCGTAGATTGCTACATGATCCACGCCGTCGTGAGTGCTCACTCGCCTCTGTCACAAGCGTTCACTTTGACGATGAAGGTTTTATTTCAGGTCTCACATACTCTGAACCAGCACGACATCTATTACCTAAGAAGAATTAATGAAATCAGGATTTAAAACGCTAGCGCTTATAGTTACTGCTGCTTTGCTTACTTCTTGTGGCGGGGGTGGAACCTCAAACTCTCAAGAATCTTTTGTTGCTGGAAATGGATCTGTAACTTTCATTAACCCAGACAAAAGAGTTCAGGCACCCGCATTATCTGGAATGACATTATCTGGAACAAATTACACTTATTCAGTTGGCAAGGTTGCGGTGGTAAATGTGTGGGCATCATGGTGCTCACCATGTAGAGCTGAGGCGCCAACTCTTGCTGCACTTGCAAAAAAATATAGCGATGTGGCTTTTATAGGTATTTTGACTCGTGATAATCCCGCAACTGCTGAAGCCTTTCAAAGACGTTTTTCACTACCGTACCCAACACTTATTGATGATTCACTTCTAATCGGCTTCAAAGGATCACTGCCAGCAAATGCCATTCCTTCAACAGTAGTGATAGATAAGGCTGGCAGAGTCGCCGCACGAATCTCTGGCGCTGTCACTGTTGCCTCTCTCACGGATTTAATTGAGCGGGTGGGCGGCGAATGAAAGATTTCTTCGTAGAACAAATCATGAGTGGCTTTTTTATTACCGCATTGCCCGTAGCTTTTCTTGCAGGAATAATTTCTTTTCTTTCTCCCTGTGTATTACCGCTAGTACCCGGCTACTTGTCCTTTGCCGCAGGCTTTTCAGTAAATCGCGGGAAAGTATTTCTTGGCTCAATTCTATTTGTCTTGGGTTTTAGCAGCGTATTTGTTTCATATGGCGCAATTTTTGGTGGAATTGGTAATCACTTAGTTACCAACGAAGATTTGATTTCTAGAGTGCTAGGTGTAATAACAATCTTTCTTGGTTTCGTATTTCTAGGAAAATTCCCATTTGCTCCAACTTTTCGCCCAAAGATTAAAACAACAGGGGGGTTAGTAGGCGCACCGATTTTAGGTTTTCTTTTTGGAGTTGGCTGGACACCTTGTATTGGTCCTGCATTAGCAGCAGTTGAAACTTTAGCTTTTCAAGAATCAAGTGCGTTGCGTGGAGCTCTACTCTCTTTGGGTTATTGCTTTGGCTTAGGTCTGCCATTTATCGCCTCAGGCGTTTTCTTGGATCGTTCAGAGAAATTGCGCAAATATTTAGTTAAGCGTGGAGATCAAATTTCGAAAATTGGCGGCATTTTCCTAATTCTCATTGGCTTGTTAGAAGTAACTGGCTTGTGGGGCCAAATGATGAATTCAATCCGATCCCTTATCTCTGATTTCATTCCGGTGGTTTAAATGAGTCAAGAGATTCAAGTTCCAGAGCTGGGAAGTGTTGGACTACTGCGATATAGCTGGCGCCAATTAACAAGTATGCGCACAGCCCTGATTCTCTTATTAATGCTTGGCGTTGGCGCAATACCAGGCTCACTATTCCCACAGCGCACACAGAACCCAATGAAAGTTAGTGAGTACTTCAAGAATTCACCGGATCTGTCCAAATGGATGGATCGATTCTCACTCTTTGATGTTTATGGCTCACCATGGTTTAGCGCGATTTATATTTTGCTTTTCATCTCTCTCATTGGCTGCGTATTGCCTCGCACAATCGAGCATTTCCATGCTTCACGGGCATTGCCACCTGCCACACCTAAGAACCTTGATCGAATGGAGCACCATACTTCTTGGTCTGCAGAGGGTAATGAATTAGAAAAAGCACGGGCATGGTTTAAATCTAAGCGTTTTAGAGTTTTAGAAAAAGATGGTTCTATCTCGGCAGAAAAAGGTTTCTTAAGGGAAACGGGTAATCTCTTCTTTCACTTAGCTCTCATACTAGTTTTGCTTGGAATTTCATTTAGTTCATTGTTTGGTATGAGAGGAATGGCAATTCTTAATGTGGGAGAGCGCTTCGTTAACACCCCAACAAGTTACGACTCCTTGAATTACGGCAAGTTATTTAGCGAAAAGAATCTTTCAGACTTTGCAATAACGATTAATAAATTCACTGCAAAATATAATGTCACTACAAGCGCACCCGAGGATTACAGCTTAGATGTGTATTTTGCTCAAGGCGATTTGACCCAATCTCAAATTCGCACAATTAAAGTTAATTCACCTTTGAAATTAGGAAGTACCAACATTTACTTGCAAGCAAATGGTTATTCCCCAGTTGTTACTGTGCGAGATTCCAAGGGTAATGTTGCAATGC